>Ga0209249_1000020_pt1 | contig 238591 bp, 182 predicted proteins | sample SaaInlV_200m_DNA_4_FD_184653 | JGI IMG/M metagenome (GOLD analysis project Ga0209249, IMG submission 184653) | Marine microbial communities from expanding oxygen minimum zones in the Saanich Inlet - SI037_S3LV_200m_DNA (SPAdes) (version 2) | ecosystem: Environmental > Aquatic > Marine >... | reverse complement strand
ATGAAAATTGTAGAAACGTTTATGAAAAAAAAGTTTATGAATTAATCAGGCTAAGAACAGATTGTTTTTGTTTAATTTAATAAACCATTTCTTTATATATTGCAATCTTAAAATTTGATAAATAAATTGCCGAAATATGAATAAGCTATTTTTATTTACTGACGGAAGTGTAAATACAAAATCAAAAAATGGGTTTGGAGCTTATCTTGCTGTTTCGGATATTGACCTTCCTTTTGATTTAATTAAATCGCAAGTAAAACTGAAGCGTTTTGAAGATGTATCCTCAACTAAATTAGAATTGCAAACATTATTATGGGCTTTAAATATCATTAAGGAAGATTTTAACAAAATTATTGTTTTTACCGATTCTCAAAATATCGTTGGTTTAGTTGGAAGAAGAGCTAAACTTGAACAGAACAATTACTATTCGAAAAATAAAAAACGTCTTAATAATTTTGAGCTATATCAAGAATTCTACAAAATAATAGATAAGTTAGATTGCGAATTTATTAAAGTTTGTGGTCATAAATCATCAAATAAAAAAAGCGAAATCGACAAAATATTTTCCATTGTTGACAAGGCATCGAGAAGTGCTTTACGAGAGTTCAATTTAAAAAAAGCCCTCGTGTAAATACAACAGTTGAAATTTGAAAGTCTATGAAAATATTAAAATCATATGGAAATAAAACGAAATTGCATACATACCTTTTGGAAACAAAAAAAACGTTACACATAAAAAGAAAAATATGAAAATAATATACTTCAGCAAAGCTATTAGAATAAAAAAAACTGCAGCAATAATTATAACAATTATGATGCTATGGTCATGCAATCAGCCATATAAGCCAAAAATTGATAAAGAGTCAGAGATTGTTCAAAAATATAAAACTGAATTAGAAGAAATACTATTCCTGGACCAGAAATACAGATTACTATCTGATACATTGGAACAAATTTATGAGTGGGACTCCGACACTCTGCAGAAAATATATGGCATCGAACATGTTCAGGATTCGCTTAACTTAATTGAAATTGAGAGAATAATTGGAGAAATAGGATGGCCTAAAAATTCTGTGTATGGAGATTATGCTTCTGATGCAGCATTTTTGGTTCTACAACATTGCGGCAAGCTTACAATTATGGAAAAATACCTGCCAATAATGATTGAAGCAGCAAATAATAAAGAATTAGCCTGGAGTAGTTTGGCATTATTTATTGATCGTATTAAAATGAAGAAAGGGGAAAAACAGATATATGGGACACAAATTATTTTCAATGATTCTCAACAAAAACTCATGGTATATCCTATCGAAAATACACAAAACATTGATAGTCTGAGGAAAAGTGTAGGACTAATTCCAATATCCAAATATTTGGAATCTTATGGAATTAAAAATATTGAATAATATTTCAAATAACAGATTGATAAAAAAACAAGTAAAATCATGATAGAACTTGAAAATATGTTTTTTAGAAACCGAAGGATGTTTCGCATATGGTTGAAGCAGAATTTCGACAAAAGCCCCGGCATTTGGATAATTATTTATAAAAAACATGTAATTACTAAAGGTATAAAACATAGGGAGGCACTTGAAGAGGCTCTGTGTTTCGGATGGATAGACAGTCTTTTAAAAAGAATTGATGACGAAAGATATAAGATAAAATTTACTCCCAGAAAAAATATTAAACAATGGTCAGATGTAAATAAGAAAATTGTTGGAGAGCTTATTATCAATGGAAAAATGACCGAAGCCGGACTAAAAAAAATTGAAAGTTATCTGCGAACCGGAAAAGTTTATTGGGCAGAAAAAGGGAGTATCGAACCAAATAAAAAAGAATTTGAAATTCCTCAGTACATTTTAAACGAATTTGCCAAAAACCAACCTGCTTTAACAAATTTCAACAATCTGGCAAAGACTTACCAGCGATATTACATACTCTGGATTACCATAGCAAAAACAGAAAAAACAATTCTCAAACGTTTGAATGAAGCAATTGAATTATTGAGGGAGAATAAGAAACTTGAATTGAAATGATATGATGAAAAAAATTATAATAATATTTTGTATAACTCTCATTTATACAACTATTTTGGCTCAAGATGATTTTTTATCCGAGCAGAAAAGATATAAACGAGTAAGGTCTGCAATTGCAGAAAAAGGACAATTAGTAATAAATAAGTTACAAGCTACAAATATCGAAATAGCTGAACTCAACATTATTATTCTTGCTTTTAAAGCTGAAAGTATAATTGAAATATATGCAAAGAAAAATAATGAGAAAACTTATAGAAAACTTACTACCTACAAAATTTGCGCAAAATCAGGAAATCTTGGACCAAAAAGGAAACAAGGTGATTTTCAAGTTCCGGAAGGATTCTATTGTATCAATAGATTTAACCCATACAGTAATTTCCATTTGTCGTTGGGAATAAATTATCCGAATCTGGCTGACCGCAGAAAAAGTAATTTCTCAAATCTTGGAGGAGATATTTTTATTCATGGTTCATGCGTAACAATTGGCTGCTTACCAATGAGCGATGATAAAATTAAAGAAATCTACCTTTATGCTATAAATGCCAAAAACAACGGACAACAAAAGATACCTGTTTATATTTTCCCTTTCAAAATGACTCAACAAAAATATTTGGAAAATTTGGAAAAAAATAAAAACAATCCGGAACTAAATGTTTTTTGGACTAATATTAAGGATGGATACGATAAATTCGAAAATGAGAAAACGGAATTAAAAATATCTGTTAGTAGTAAAGGTGATTATATTTTCCGTTAGAAAGTTAGTGCTTTGTTAAAAATAGCTCAAGTCCGATGTTTTCCCACTTTCCATTTCAATAATTCTGTTCAAAAGGTCGTTTGCCAAACGGCTGGCTCCAAATCTGAAAAGCTCTGAATTGAGCCATTCTCCCTTTAAAATATGGCTAATTATTGAATAATATTCGAAAGCTTGTTTTGCAGTTGAAATTCCACCGGCTGGTTTTATTCCAACTTTACGTGTAGTTTTAATGTGAAATTCTTTTACGGCATAAGCCATTATCAAAACAGCATTTAGGCTTGCAGCAGGATTTAGTTTTCCTGTAGATGTTTTTATAAAATCCGCTCCGGCTTCCATTGCAAGGATGCTTGCCCTATAAATATTTTCAGAGCTTCTTAAAGCTCCTGTTTCTAAAATAACTTTCAGATGCTTTTCGCCGGTAGTGGCTTTTATTGCACAAATTTCATCGTAAACCTTTTCTAAATTCCCGCTCAAAAAATCACCAACCGAAATCACAATATCAATTTCGTTGGCTCCCATCTGTAAGGCAATTTTAGTTTCTTCAATTTTCACATCAAGAAAAGTTTGAGAGGAAGGAAATCCGCCGGCTACCGAAGCAATTTTTATATCCCTGTTTTTCAGATTTCGGTTAACGGCTGCAACTAAAGAAGGGTAAACACATATTGCTGCAACATTCGGAATGCTTGGGTAATACTTTGAAAAATTATTTACTTTTTCGCACAGAGCTACAATTTTTGCTTCTGAATCGTCAGTATTCAATGAAGTAAGATCTATCATTGAAAAAATCTTTTTCAGATTCATACTATTAAAGGGTACTACAGATTGTTCCTTAATTTTCTGAATATGCTTCTCAATTATACTATCCGGAAAAATTGGCTGATATTCGTCAATAACTCTAAAAATATTCATTTTAATTTATTTTTTTGGAAATGGCTTTTGGTATTTAGCCTTTAGCTTTTGGCTTTTGACCAAAAATTCATTAAACGATTACTTAATTTAAATTTTCATCATATAGTCAACAATTTCTTCATAGTCATTATCTGAAAGAAAATGATTCATGCCCGAAACTTTATTTCGCTTCATTAGCTCAAGAATTTCATTTCTATTCTTTTCAGAAAATCCAATTTCCGAAAGATAACACGGGCTTTCTATAGCTTTGAAAAAAACTATCAGTTTTTCAATTGTCAATTCAGGATTTTCCGTTCCGAAAATTAGCTTACCTAATTCTGATATTCTTTCAGGTATTTTATTCAAATGAAATTTCAACCATGCCGGATATGCTATCGAAAGTGTTTGTCCGTGTGGCAAATCGTACAAAAACGAAAGCGTGTGCCCAATATCGTGAACGCCCCAATCGCCCGAACTTGCCTTGCCGGAATATGCAGTTCCGTTTAAGGCACAAGTTGCAGCCCACATCATTCTTGCTCGCAATTCATAATTGTTCGGTTCCTGCAAAAGTTTTTCAGAAAACTGCATCGTTTCCAAAATTATGGAAGCAATAAATCTGTCGGATAGTGGTGAATTTCCTTTTGCAAAAAAAGCTTCAAGCGAATGTGCAATCAAATCAACAATTCCGTTGGTGGTCTGGCTTTTTGATACAGAAAAAGTGAATTGAGGATCGAGGAAAGAATGTTTTGGAAACATTAGTGAATGCCCAAAGCCAATTTTTTCTTTGGTTTCGGGATTTTGTAAAACAGCAAACTGATTCATTTCTGAACCTGTTGCAGCAAGAGTCAATATTGCCAACAAAGGCATGGCTTTATTAGCTTTAGATTTTCCTTTTACAACATCCCACACATTTTGATTTTCGTGAAAACATAACGAAATTATTTTTGCACTATCAATAACACTACCTCCGCCAACAGCTACAATTATCTCGCACTTTTTCTGCTTTGCAAGCTTAATTGCATTCTCAACATCTTTTAGTATTGGATTTGGTTTTATTCCAGAATATTCATGAATTGTTATTTTTTCAGAATTTAACTCTTCGATAAGTTTGTCGTAAATTCCATTCTCTTTAATTGAAGCTTTTCCGTAGAGTAATAAAGCTTTGGAGCCATATTTTTTGGCAGTTTTTCCTAAACCAACTAATACATCTTTTCCAAAATGTACTTTTGTCGGATTGAAATGGACAAAATTTTCCATAGCATTAAAATGAAAATTTTAGTCCAGCATTTAAACCATAACTTCGTATTTTAATATTCTCTACAAATTTATGAATGACAGGTCCGCTTAGGGTGTTTTCTTTTACTTCAATATCTTCAAAAATGTCGCGTAATCCATAATTATATCGGAACTCTATAAACAAAAAGCCTGCATTTCCATGCACACCTTTTATTATCGGTATTTGCAAGCCCCCGTTAAAAACTACTCCAAAATCATTTCTATATCTATCGTTCTGCAGATCGTCATAAACAATTGTCGAATCTTCAATTAATCCAAGTACATCAATTTGTATATCGAAAACGCTTTTTTGGCGGGCTTTAGACAAAATCCCTAAATAAGGACCGGCAGATAAATAAAATTTGGCTTGTCTTCCAAAGGATGCTTTTAATAATAATGGGATTGTTACAAAATTTAAATCAATTGTACTTTGTAGTGAGTTTTCGTAGGTAATTCCATATAAGAAAAAATAAAAATCCCCATTATATTTGGTTCCTTTCTGCTCGAAATTTATTTCTGTCTGCAAAGAAAGCCTATTGTTAAATGAATAGTTGATTATTGCACCAAAAGCCAAACCGTTCTTATTATACGTTTCGTAAAGAGTGTCCATAGGAATAATTCCAGTATGGCCATCGAAACTGATATTTGAAACATATTGACCAATGCGGAAACCATAGGTAAATTGCGAACCTCCTAATGGCATAGTATTGTCTGGCATGACCGGTTTATAATAATTCTGAAACTTCGATTTATTTAATACAAAGTTTTTCTTTAGTAATGGCGAACCTATGTTTGCATGTGAAAATGAAATAATTACTATCATAAATACAACCAGATTCCCTAATTTCAATATTTCAGTTCTTTTCATAATTACATCTTTTGTTTTCTACAAATATATTACTGAATATTAAAATCCCAAAAAATATTTGTTGGAAATTGGAAATTATAAATTATAAATTGAGAGTTTGGAGTTGGAGGTTTCAGGTTTTGTATTTTGTTGTTTGATCTTGGCCTTTGGATTTTAGCAGTTTAGCTTTCCACTTTTAAAATTTTCGGTCTTCAAATTTCAACTAAATTTTCTTCACGAAGAAATTTATAGTCCCAAAAAAGTTCAGCCAAATTTCAAATTTCAATTTCACCACAATTTCAACTTTAAAAACTTTGTAAACATTCAGTATATGAAAATAAATTGTAACATGCTAAACTAAAGCAAAATAAATAATATAACCGCAAAGGTCGCTATGTAAATCGAAATGTTTCGCAAAGAAAACATATTCAATAACTTAGCGTTTTTTGCGTTCAACATAGCATTCTTTGCGCTTAAAATAAACTTCACAACAATCAGAATTTCAACACTTTAAGCACATTGATTAATTACAAAACTTCTAACTAAACAAAGAATCAACAAATTCTTTCTTTCGAAAAACCTGCAAGTCTTGAATTTTTTCGCCAATACCAATATATTTTACCGGAATATTCAGTTGGTCGGAAATTCCAATAACAACTCCACCTTTTGCCGTTCCATCCAATTTTGTAAGAGCCAGTGCATTCACTTCAGTAGCTTTGGTAAATTGTTTAGCTTGCTCAAAAGCATTTTGTCCGGTAGAACCATCAAGAATAAGTAGTATTTCGTGAGGTGCATCAGGTATTATTTTTTGCATTACTTTCTTTATTTTAGAAAGTTCATTCATCAGATTTACTTTATTATGAAGCCTGCCTGCTGTGTCAACTATCACAATATCAGCATTGTTCGATTTTGCTGAAAAAACGGCATCGTAAGCTACCGAAGCCGGGTCTGAGCCCATTTTTTGCTTAACAATAGGAACATCAACTCGTTCTGCCCAAATGCTAAGCTGATCGATAGCGGCGGCTCTGAAAGTATCGGCTGCTGCAAGAACTACACTTTTTCCTTGTTGCTTAAACTGATATGCCAATTTTCCAATAGTAGTTGTTTTTCCAACACCATTAACTCCCACTACCATAATCACATATGGTGTGTCTTTCTGATCTATTGCAAAACTATCTCCATCAATATTTTTGCTTTCACTTAATAATGATTCTATCTCTTCTTTCAGGATATTATTTAGCTCATTTACACCAAAATATTTGTCTTTCGAAACTCTGTCTTCAATCCTTTCAATAATTTTTATAGTTGTATCAACGCCAACATCCGAAGAAATTAAGACTTCTTCAAGATTATCAAGAACCTCGTCGTCAACCTTCGATTTCCCAACAACTGCCCTTGTGAGTTTCTTAAAAACGCTTTCTTTAGTTTTTGATAAACCCTCGTTCAGCTTATCTTTTTTATCTTTTGTAAATAATCCAAAAAGTCCCATAGTTAAATATTTAAGGCTCAAAAGTATATAAATTTGGTTTAACCTGAAATATGAAGTTTACAAAGTTGAAAGTTTGTAAAGTCGAAAGTTTCAAACACCCACGTACCGCAAGTTTGCAACTTTTGGTTTTTCACTATCCAAATCGAAGTATGGAAACTTTACAACAAGATTAGTTCAGATTAGTCCCACATTTTATCACTTACCTTAAAAACTGAACAGCCGGAATTGCTATTATATCATCGTGGAAATTTTTCAGCTCTAAATCGTTCGATATTAAAAATTTCTTCAAAATCGGTTTGTCAAGCAAATCTGCAAGTCCTCTCAGGTGCCGTGCATCCAAAGCTCTTACTTTATTTGAGTTTTTAATTTCTTTGCAAATATCTGAAAAATATTTCCTATTCCTAATATTACGCCAATATCGGGAATGGCATGCCTGATTTTACGCCCGATAGCTCAATTGAAAGTTTATAAAGAGGAAAAACAATATTCAATGAAGAATTTTAATCGGTTTGTGGTAAGCGAAGTTTGGGAATTTTACTTGGTGAGGGGCTTCTGTTGTGGCAAACTCGGATTACAAATCTGAGCGAGCTGGGTTACAAATCCAAGCAAGCTGAGCATAGTAATTAAAGGGGACTTCTAAAAATAGTTAATTTCAAGGCGTAAGAAATTTTAATACCGCAGTTTACCATTGTAAATGAGGATTTTAAAATTTTGAAACAACGAAGAAATTTGCATTTTTAGATGTTCCCTAAAGTTAGTTACTTCCTATCGTAATGACCTTTGGCAGAAATAACTTCTACAATTACAACTTCATCATTGATAGAATAAATAAGCCGGTTCTTTTTATCTATTCTTCTTGACCATTTTCCTTGCCTGTAGCCTTTTAGTTGTTCAACCTTGCCGGTACCGGTTCTTGGATGTTCAATTAGCTCAAGTAACAGCCTTTAAATTTTATTTGCTATTAGCTTTCCGCCATTCTTTTTCAAAAATGCTATATCTTTCTTTGCCTGAACTGTGATATAAAGAGTGTACATTTTTATAAGCTATCCAGAAAGTTTTTAATTTCATCAGCGGAACTAAGTTTCTCTGAAATGTGACCTTTGTTCTTAATGGCTTTTTTTACAATCTCTACATTTCTTTTGTCAGCCCAAAAAATATCTCCACTTGGGCTTATCTCATAAGGATCACACCTGTGCTCTTTTGGAATATCAACAAGCATATCATCATCACTTATAGGAACAATCTTGTATGCTCGATTTTTGCGCTTAACAACAACTTGTTCATTGTTGTCAATCATATTAAAATACTTTTTTTGATGATCACGAAACTCCCGACTACTTACTATTCTCATTTTTTCCAAATTTAATATTTTGTGTACCAAAACTGGTACAAATTTAATAAATTAATTCAAATGCTAAAGATTTTGGTACAGGTATTTTTGACAAATGCATTTGCATTTTTCTTGACAAGGCTGATTTGCTATAATGCTTCGTTAATGGTGTAAGTTGAAAGTTTATAAAGTTGAAAGCTTGCAAGATTGAAGATTAAAATCTACCGCAAGTTTTCGACTGTGTTTTTTTCAAATTTTATTCAAGCAATGGAAAAAGTGAGAGGCTGACTCGTAGTCAGTCTCTCACTATGAAATTGCCGTTTAGAAAGAAAAACATTTATCATGACAATTGAGTTTTGCCTTTGTTGTTAGATACACGGATTGCAAATCTGTGTGAGTTGGTGGCATTTCTGTTGTTGCAATCTCGGATTACAAATCTGAGTTAGCTGGAATAATAAATATCAGTAAAGTTTCAAATATTTTCCGAAAGGCTTAATAAAATCTTCTTCTGGCATTCTTAGGCTTAAAGATTGTTTACCTTCTAAAGAGAGAATATGATTCTTTATATCTTCTCCAAAAATAAAATCTGCTTTCATTATGAATGGTAATAAATCATAATACTCCATGCTGCCTAGATCATGTGATCTTAACCAAAACCTTGTCAAGTCAAGAAAAAAATCATATCTCAGATTAAATAAATCATCTCTTCTTTTCTTTTTGTTTAGAAAATATTGCATTCCTATAAAACAAAGACCTACTGCTCCAATAACTATAGTTGCAATTGATAAATATATTGTTGCTATTTCCATAATTTAAATATCTATTTCATTTTTTTAATCTTTTACACAACGCACAGAGAATCCATCCCAATTATTATAGCTTCTTAGTATTTGTGAATTTGAATAATGCAAAAGTCTGCATTTTCGACCTGAACTGCCAATAGTTGAAGTCCAAAAATAGGCATATTCTAAAATGTTATCAGACGATTGACTAGTACGGCCAGCACCAAGAGCATTAAATCCATATAAATTTGTTGCTCCGATATTTGGGCTATTCCAATAGTTTGTTCCAGTTCCTTTTAAATTTCCTCCAGCATCTATCCCTCTCCAGCCCGTAGTATCACATTCAATAGTATCGCTGTCCACAAAGTTTTCCAAAGTACACCATTCAGAATCTGTTGGTATATGCCAACCTATTGGACATATACCTTGCGATCCTTCTGTTTGAATATGCATCATTGCTTCATCCCATTCATAAAGCCCTCCATATGTATTACAATAAAGTGTATCGTTGTTGTAACAATATTTTTCAATAATCAAATTATTGGTCTGTGGATAGTTTGTCGGTATCTTTATACCAATATTTATATTCTCAGCCATCCAGCATTGAGTGCCAATTTCAACAGTGCTGTATTGGTTGCCCTCAATATCCGAAATGAAGTCCCCACAGAACCATGAAATGCTGTCTGAAAGATAAACTAAAGTATCCAACCCATTCATTTTAATCTGATAACCTTCACCAGGAGTAATATCCCCAATAAGATTAAAACCATACTGCGGCCAATAGACATGCCCTTTATCATCTTTTACAAGGATAATATTAGTCGTTATTGTATAGAGCATTGTGTCAATTGGTGCAGGAGATTGCCTCAAATAACCAAACATACTCCAGCCTTCTGGTATAGGAACAGGATTGAGTTCAGGGACAACATCTTCTCCGATGATTTGAAGAGAATCAGCATAATTCATTATGACTTTGTAGCCTTCTCCAATAACTATATCTCCAATTTGATTAATGGAAAATATTGGCCAAAAAACATTCCCTTCATCATCTGCTATTAATTCAAGATTGCCAATCACGGAACTAAAAACAGAATCTAAAATTGGAAAGTATGGATTGATATAGGTTGAAATCATTGAAAAGCCTGCCTCTAAAATAATTGACTGAGCATTAGTAGAGTCTGAAATTTCAACACTTTCATGAACAACACAAAAAACTGAATCACTAACTGTTACTGAATAAATTCCCGCTGCCAAATTAAAAATATCCTCAGTAGTTTCTCCATTGCTCCAAATGTATGAATATGGAGGGACACCTCCCAAAACATCAAGTTCGATGGAGCCGTCTGCTGCACTTTCCACAGAAACATCTGTTTTGGTAATCGAAATTGTAATTTCTGATGCAGGCTGAGAAATCTCAAAGGAATCTATAAGGTTTTGACCTGAGGCATCGCTAATAGTCAGAAAATAATTTCCCGAAATGATGTTTGTATAGTTTTGGGTGGTATTACCATCCGACCACAAAAATGAATATGGCGGGAGCCCACCTATCACCGAAATATAAATTGCACCGGTCGAGTCTCCGAAACATGCAACATGACTTAAAGAATCTGAGATTTGCATTTGCGAAACCGCCGAAAGTGATTCCAAACCACTAATCCCACCATTTACAAAATTGCCTTGCTGTGGCATGGGTAGGTAAGTTGCCACAGCATCAAATTCCTGATAATCGGAAGCCCGCCAGATTTTCCACTTAATTTCTTCGTTGGCAGCAAAGCCGTTGTTCATGCCAGTTTCCGTACCATAGGCAAGCAAAGAAACTTGGTTTCCTGTCCATTCGGCATAGCCACCGCAAGCAATGCCTCCCGAATCTAAATCGTAGAAAACTCCGATGTAGTCGCCTGATTGGATTTGTACTCCATTGATTTTGGCAGGAATTGTTGGTTGGGCAAGGATTGTGTGAGAACTTAAAGTAGTATCAACTGCCCAATTTGGCTGAAGCAAAACAGTGATATAGTTTTCTTTTACCAATGTATCGGTAGAAAAACCATTTCCAACTATCAAACTTACAGTATAAACTCCAGGGTTTTGATAAATATGAATAGGATTTTGAATAGTGTCTGTTGTTCCATCTCCAAAATCCCAAAGCCAGTTTGTAGGATTGCTGGTTGTAAGGTCGAAAAATTGGGTAGTATCTCCTACTATTATTATTGTATCAGACGTATGAAAATTTGCAATTGATAGAGGGTGAGAAAGTTTTAATACAAATGCATCCACGTTTCCAGATGTAATATTAAATACTCCACTTTCAGGATCAAAATCAACTGTTCCATTAAAATATCCTGCAGAATAAACATTTTCGCTTAAATCAACATTTAAGCAGTAACCATAATCAGAGTTATTTCCGCCGAAACTTTTCGCCCAAACAAAATTGCCGGAAGAATCTAACTTTGATATAAAAACATCATTTTGACCATTTGAGGTAAGATTATAAACTCCAATATCTGGATCAAAATCAACTGTTCCTTCAAAATATCCTGTTGTATAAACACCTCCAGTAGAATCAATTGTGGTGCAATAACCGACATCACCTTGAATCCCTCCAATACCTTTTGCCCAAATAAAATTACCTGAAGAATTTAGCTTTGATATAAAAACATCATGTTGACCAATTGATGTAAGATTAAAAACTCCTATACCTGGATCAAAATCAACCGTATTATGAAAAAATCCAGTTACATAAATATTTCTGTCAGCATCAGTTGCAATAAAATTGCCTGCATCTGTTGAATTACTTCCAAAGCTTTTCGCCCAAATAAAATTACCTGAAGAATCTAATTTGGAAATAAAAACATCAATTTCTCCATTTGAGGTAAGATTGTAAACTCCAATACCTGGATCAAAATCAACTGTACCGTAAAAAACTCCAGTAATAATAACTTTTTCTGAAGTATCAAGTGTTATTGAATTTCCCGCCATAGTTTCACTTCCACTGAAACTTTTCGCCCAAATAAAATTACCTGAAGAATCTAACTTTGATACAAAAACATCATTTTGACCATTTGAGGTAAGATTATAAACTCCTATACCTGGATCAAAATCAGCGATTCCAACAAATATCCCTGTACTATAAACACATCCAATAGAATCAACAACAATAGACATACAACCATCATTTTCGCTCCCTCCCATAGTTTTTGCCCATATAAAATTACCTAAAGAATCAAACTTTGAAATATAAATGTCATCATTGCCATTTGAAATAAGATTAAAAACTCCTATCCCTGGATCAAAATCGGTTGTATCTTTAAAAAATCCTGACACATAAATATTTCCGAAAGCATCTATATCTATAGAATTTCCACCATCACTTGAATTACTGCCAAAACTTTTTGCCCAAACAAAATTGCCGGAAGAATTTAACTTTGTAATAAAAATATCATTACCTCCATTTGAAGTAAGAAAATAAACTCCTGTATCAGGATCAAAATCTACAATCCCTGCAAAAGTCCCCAATGAGTAAACATTTCCTGCATTATCAACTTCGATAGAACGACACACAGTTGAACTTGTACCCCCAAACCCAACAGCCCATTCAAATTGTGGTTCCTGGGAAAAAAGAAAAATAGTATTGAATAAAAGAATCAGGAAAAAAGTAGCTCTTGCTTTCATAACAATTGGTTTTTTGTGAATATTTCAATGGTTAAAAGTAAAACAATTTGAAATGAAAAGCAAGGTTTTTTCTAAAAAGTTAAAAGTTCTCTAATTCTATGTGCAACTTTGAGTTTCTTCGTGCTCCTCCATGAAACAATTGTTTCACAACGAGACACAATGAAAACATTGAGATTCACAGAGAATGAATAAAACTAAATCCGTGTTTCCTATATTGATTTGATAGAAATATTCATCTTTTCTTTACCTTTAAAAAACCTATCTTTGAAACCTAAAATTTGAAATTATGAAAAAAATACTATTTTATTTACTCTTAATTAGTTATTTGTTTTTTTGGGCTTCTGAAAAAACTATTTTAGCACAGGCATATATAGCCGACAATATATTTTCTGAAATTGTTAAAACCGAAAATGCCAATAATTATTTCGACATTTACCTCTTATTGCACAATTCAGAAAGTCTCGACTCATTAAAGTTTGAGTTTGAAAAAAGGAAAATTTTGGTTTCTGAACGTCCAAAAAAAGTCATTCAACTTTTAAGGAATAATGCTGAAAAAGTCCAGAAAAAACTAATCTATTTTATAAATCTTTATGAAAATAAAAATACGAATAGCTTTAAAAACCTTCGCCAATATTGGATTGCAAATATTATCACTTTAAGTGCAAAACCTGAATTAATTCTGCAACTTGCTGAGAAAAAAGAAATTGAGCTTATATCATTGAACAATGGCGAGATAGTGATGGCTGAACCAGTAGAAAGTCATATGAATGTAAACAAATCTCAAAATGGAGCTGAACCGGGAATTTATGCAATAAATGCTCCGGCCATGTGGGCAATTGGCTACACCGGCAGAAATAGAATTGCCATGGGTGTAGATACAGGAGTAAATTTTAAGCATAAAGCATTAAAAAAACGCTTTCTTGGAAATCATTTGCCTCTAACGCAATGCTGGATGGCTTACAATTATCCTTATCCAGTTGATATTTCGGGACATAGCCATGGAACTCACACCACCGGCACAATGTGTGGATTAGATGCAGAAAACAACGACACCATTGGAGTAGCTTATAATGCGTATTGGATTCATGCCGACCCAATTGTCAGCAATTTGGCAGATGTTCGCCCGCTTGAACTTATTTTAATGTCTTTCGAATGGGCAATAAATCCGGATGGCGATATAAACACAAACGATGATATTCCTGATGTGATAAATAATTCATGGGGATATTATGTCGATAATCCACCGGAAATTTCTCAATGCAACTCGGTAGAAAGTTTTATAATAGATGCATGCGAGGCTGCCGGAGTAGCCATAGTTTTCTCAGCAGGAAATACCGGTCCCGAACCTGGAAGTTTGCACGAGCCTCAATTAATAGCAAAAAGTCTTCTAAACACTTTCACAGTGGGAAGTCTAAATGGGAACACATCAGGATTAACGATTAGCAGTTTTTCGAGTCGTGGACCCACAATTTGTGCCGACACTGGCTCACTCTCAATAAAACCTGAAGTTTCGGCTCCAGGGCAAGATGTTCGTTCGGCTCAAGGAACTGAAGATTATGGAACTTTGTCAGGGACATCGATGGCAGCGCCACATGTTAGCGGGGCAGTACTTTTACTAAAAGAAGCTTATCCCTTCCTCACAGGAACAGAAATCCTCGAAGCCTTATATTATTCAGCTAATGATTTGGGCGACCCGGGCGAAGACAATACTTACGGAATGGGAATAATTGATGTATTTGCTGCCTACAACTATCTTTCTATGAGTCATACTCCGGTGCCACCAGCTTCTCCTGACTGGGATATTTCTATAAATGAAGTTCTAAATCCCAATTTTTCATACACTTGCTTTTCCGAAATTAATCCACAAATAGTAATACAAAACAATGGACAAAACACTATTTCCACTGCCTCTATCACTGTGATGCTTAACAATTTAGAAGTAATATTTTTGTCCCTTACTGAAGATATTCTTGCCGGAGAAACTGATACAGTTACTTTTACCGGAATTCCTTTAACTTTGGGCAGCAACATTATCACTTTTAAAATTACACTTGATACTATTGTTGAAGAATTAGATATTTACAACAATAGAGGTATCGTAGAACTTAAAAGAATTGAAAATCAAGACCTTCCTATTTTTGAAGATTTTGAAAATATTGATCTATTGTCAAATTCATCGCCTTGGTTTTCAGCAAATTACGACTACAACAAAACCTGGCAAACCGATTCTACCAGTGGAATTACAAACAGCTTTTTATCTGCAAATCTTAATTGCTACGACTATATGCCGCGAAACGGGCAGATAGACGATTTAATAAGTCCTTTGATTTCAGTACCTGAAAGCGGTCAAATTACATTGACTTATAAAGTTGCCTACCGAAAAAGAGTTTCTGTCAAAAAAGATTCTTTGAAAATATATGTCTCCACAGATTGTGGAAATAGTTTTGAATATTTGCTATATGCAAATGGCGGAGAAAGCCTGACTACAGTTGATGGAATTGCAAGTGGCAGATTTGTTCCACAGCAAGAATCAGACTGGCGAAAAGATACTATTGATTTATCGCAGTTTGCCGGAAGCAACGAAATTCTAATCAAATTTTCAGGAATAAACGACAATGGCAACGATTTATACCTCGACAATATTAATATTTTTGCTGGAGCAAGTGCCATTGAAGGTGATAATTTTAACAAAGATATTATAAGTATTTTCCCAAATCCCGCACAAAACCAGCTTTTTGTTAACTATAATCTAAACAACAAAACTGATTCAAGAGTCTTAATTTCTGATTTATCCGGCAAAACTCTGCAAATTTTTAATCTAAAAAACAGAAAGTCAGGACAGTTAAAACTTGATATAAGCAAGCTTAAACCGGGCTTTTATTTTGTGAATTTTGAAAATCAAAGTTCGAGGCAATATTTTAAGTTTATTAAAATGTAAAACATCCGGTTTTCTAATAATTTCAAAAGTAAATTTATGGTAGTTTCATTGTAATCAATATTTTCCACTGCAAAGCATTTACTTAATAAATAATGAAAAGCCCAGAAAACATAATAATAAGCCCAATAGCTTACGTAAGAAATTGCCGCAAAATTCCAACAGACGATAATTGGGCAGAAGTAATTTCAGAAATAGAATTAATTGAATCTCTGCCAATTGAATGTTTTGATGGCATTGAACAATTTTCACATTTAGAAATAATATATCATTTTCATAAAGTAGATAAAATCTTGTGTGGCAGTTTTCACCCTCGTGAAAATATGGAACTTCCTGAAACAGGCATTTTTGCTCAGCGAAAAAAAAACAGACTAAATACCTTGGGTTTGTGCACCGTCAATCTTCTAAAAAAGGAAGGAAGAACATTGTTTGTTTCAAATTTTGATGCTATAGACCAAACTCCAATAATTGATATAAAACCCGTTTTTGTGGAGTTTTTACCGAAAGGTGAAATAAAACAAGCCAAGTGGACAAAAGAAATTATGAAAAATTATTGGTAAAAACCAAATACTTCAGAAATATAATATAAGTTTTTTTCAACCAAAGACTTAATAAAATTATTACTTTTGCTTTGTCAAATTGTGAAATTATAAGTAAATGTGGATCGTTGTAGCACGGATAATTTTAAGAAATAGAGCAGTATTTCTTACAGCATTGGGATTGATTACCATTTTCATGGCATATCAAGCATCAAAAATATCTATTTCTTACGAATTTGCACCATTACTTCCTGAGCACGATACAACTTTTATTGAATATCAAGAATTTAAAAAAAAGTTTGGCGAAGATGTAAATATCTTGGTGATAGGTGTACAGGATCCGGATTTCTTTAAGCTTAACAAGTTTAATGATTGGAAAAAACTTGGCGATAGCCTGGCAAATATTCCAGGTGTAAATGGAATAGTATCGATTGGGCATAGCTACAATATCCTCAAAAATTCTCAAACCAAAAAATTTGAGATTAAGCCAATTTTTTCTGATGCAATTTCTTCACAAAAAGAATTAGATAGCCTTGCTAAAGTTTTATATTCCTTGCCATTTTATAACGGAATGCTTTACAACGATAGCACCAAAACCTATCTGCTGGCTCTAACCATAAATAAAGATTTATTAAATTCTCGCGACAGAGAACAGCTTATTGCTAACATTGAAAAACTTACACATCAATTTGAAGAGAAGTATGATCTTCATCTCCGACATTCAGGACTTGCATATACCCGAACTTTGGTTACCCAAAAAATCCGAACAGAACTTTCTTTATTTGTTGTACTGGCTTTGCTTGTTTCTGCTACAATATTATTTTTATTTTTCAGATCGTTCAAAGTAATAATTTTCCCTATCCTCGTTGTTTGCATTGGTGTGATTTGGGCTGTTGGCTCAATGGTTCTTTTTCATTATCAAATTACAATTCTAACGGGTTTGATACCTCCATTGATTATTGTAATTGGAATTCCAAATAGTGTTTTTCTCCTGAACAAATACCATCAGGAATATAAAAATCATGGGAACAAAATTAAAGCTCTTCAACGAGTAATTCATAAAATTGGGAATGCAACATTTCTTACAAATTTAACAACTGCAGCTGGTTTTGCAACTTTTATCCTCACAAGCAGCGATATTCTAAAAGAGTTTGGAATAATTGCATCTCTGAATATTATGGGAGTTTTTGCACTGTCAATTTTACTGATTCCTATATTTTTCAGTTTTACATCTGCACCAACCAATAGGCAAACACGACATCTCGAAAACAAAATAATGCGGAATATTGTAAAATATCTTGTGCACTTTACAATTAACAGTCGCACAGTAATTTACTCCGCTACTGCATTGCTTTTAATATTAGGAGGAATTGGGATTTCTCTGATGAAAAATACTGGTTACATACTTGCAGACGTTCCTAAGGACGATCCTATTTTTTTGGATTTAAAATTTTTCGAGAAAAATTTTAACGGTGTCATGCCTCTCGAAATCGTAATTGATACTAAAAAGAAAAATGGAGTTTATAATTTATCTACTCTTAAAAAAATTGCCAAGCTCCAAACCGAATTAGAAAAATATCCACAACTATCAACATCGTTTTCTATTGCCGATGCCTATAAATTTCTGCGGCAAGCCTACTACAGTGGCAAAGAAAAACACTATAAACTTCCGAGTAAACAAGAAACCGGATTTATAATGAAGTATATCTCGAAAGACGATTCTAAGAACAAACTGATTAGTTCTTTTATAGACAGCACTAAACAAATTGCCCGAATAAGTTTCAAAATTGCAGATGTTGGCACCGACATCATGGTAGAACTGAACGAAAATATTAATAAAGATATCAACAAAATATTTCCGAAAGATAAATTTGATGTTTCATTGACTGGCACAAGTATAGTCTATTTTAAGGGAGCTAACTATCTGATTAGAAATCTTTTTACAAGTCTAATTCTTGCTATATTTGTTATATCGCTGTTTATGACCTGGATGTTTTCATCCTTGCGAATGACAGTAATTTCCTTAATTCCAAATCTTATACCTCTCTTGCTGACGGCTGCTATTATGGGATATTTTGGAATTCCAATTAAACCTTCAACTGTTTTGGTTTTTAGTATTGCCTTTGGAATTTCGGTGGATGGCTCAATTCATTTTCTTGCAAAACTACGACAGGAGCTAAAAGTTACCGATTGGGATATTAGCAAATCGGTAATTTCGGCAATAAACGAAACCGGTGTAAGCATGTTATATACCTCAGTAATTTTGTTTTTTGGTTTTGGAATATTTGTTGCATCAAGTTTTGGTGGTACTGTGGCACTTGGGATGCTTGTTTCAATCACCCTATTTGTTGCAACTCTTTCGAATTTGCTTTTACTTCCATCTTTATTGCTTTCGCTCGAAAGTTCGATAACCAAAAAATCCTTCAAAGAGCCACTACTGCAAATTCTTGAAGAAGAAGAAGATATTGAGTTGGAGGATTTGAGGTTTTAATATTTCATCAAATCAAAACGTCTTAAAACCAATTATTTCGCGAACTTCCTGAACTGTTTTTTTGGAACTTAACTGAGCTTTTTCCTGCCCCAATTTTGCAACTTCGTGCAAGTATTTTTCATCAGAATAAATATCATTGATTTTTTCCCTAATAGGAGAAATGAACTTATTCAAATCTTCGGCAAGTTGTTTTTTCAAATCGCCATAGCGTATCTCACAGCTTGCATATTTTTCTTTAAAAAACTGCACGGTATCTTTCGCAGAAACAATATCCATAATTGTAAACAAATTTTGAACGGGCTCAGAAATTTTCTGGTTCATTTCAGTAGGACCGCTATCTGTTACGGCTCGCATCACTTTTTTCTTAATTGTTTTTTCATCGTCGATAAGGAAAATTCCGTTCCCTTCCGATTTGCCCATTTTTCCGCTACCGTCGAGTCCGGGAATCTTAATCAATTCATTGCCAAAGTTATATGCCTGAGGTTCGTTAAAATAATTTACTTTATAGATATGATTGAAGCGTTTGGCAAATTTACGAGCCATTTCGAGATTTTGTTCCTGATCTTTTCCAACAGGAACTTTCTCGGCATTATGAATTAAAATATCGGCAGTCATCAAAACCGGATATGTAAGCAGACCTGCATTTACGTTTTCTGGCTGTTGTCGCACTTTATCTTTGAAAGAAGTTGTCCTTTCCAATTCGCCAATATAACTATTCATATTGAGCAAAAGATACAATTCGGCGGTTTCGGGCAAATCGCTCTGAATATAGATTGTTGCTTTCTCCGGATCTAAACCACAGGCAAGATATTCTGCAAATACTTGTCTTACACTATTATGAAGGTCGCCCGGGGTTGGATGCGTTGTTAGAGAATGATAGTCGGCAATGAAAAAATAGCAGTCGTTCTCTTCCTGCATTTTCAAGAAATTCTGCATTGCTCCAAAATAATTGCCTATATGTAAGTTGCCCGTAGGCCTGATTCCGCTTAATACTATTCCCATAATTAAAATTTTAAAATAATTTGCAAATTTACTACGAATTTTGACAATTCACTACCCGACTTCTCCTGATTTTGTTTTTTTAATAAATCAACTTCCAATCCTATTCTAAGGAGTATTATAATTGTGAATTATTAATTACAAGAAGTTTGACATTCCTGCGAATGCAGGAATCCTTTCAAAATTTTGTTTGCTTTAATGAGATCCCTGCTTTCTCAGGAAAGATTGCAGGGACTCTTTTCTTTTGCAACTTTCCAAAGAGTAATAAGCTTTTTGAATTGGGGCAAATAAATTTGTATAAACTAAATTCAAAGAAGAGTTCATTTAATACAAAATGCTTAATTTTATAATTTAATTACAACTAACTATGTGCTAACAAAGAAAATGAACAATATTAAATAATTATCAAATCATCGGATGACTAAAACAAAAATCATGAAAAAAAACTTTTTTCTTTTTATTCTATTATCTGTCATTTCAGTTTCCTCTTATTCTCAAAATTTCAACTACGACTGGCTTTTATATTCTGATGACCAAGCCTCCGAGTATTATTCAAATACAATCTATGAAACAGATGTTGATGAATTTGGTAATACTTATTATCTCATGGAATACGGTAGTGATACAACCCTATTTTATTATATTGACACTGTTGCATTAACAATAGGTGGTCGATATTTATTAAAATTATCGCCAGATGGACATGCTCTTTGGGCGAAAAAGCACCTATTAAGTTATTTTTCGTGGCCTAGAATGTATATAGATAATTATGGTAATATATATATATTAGCACATAATGCCGGTGGTGGCTTTGTTTGGAATGGGAGTTGGTTTTATCCCCAATACTCTGATGGTGTAGTTTTGGCTAAATATGATCAATATGGCAATGAACAATTTATTACAGATATTGGCATAACTCAAACAACTTATCAGTATGAAATAACTTCAGATCAAGCAGGAAATATTTATATATTTGGGAGGTATGCAGGTACAATCTCAATGAATAATACTACAATTATGTCAAATCCAGGCGATTATGATGGTTATATATTAAAACTTGATACAATTGGGAATTTATTATCGTCAAAAACCATACAGGGAATAAATACTGAAAGTGTTTCAAATATCCAATTTGTAGAGAATAATATATTTATTAGTGCATTTTCATTATCGCCATCTTGTACATTTAATGGTTTAACTTTGTTTAGTAATTCTGGGAGTAATGTTACCCCAATTTTTTTAAAATATGATCAAAATTTCAATTTGCTTCTTATAGATACAATTTGTCTGGGAGGAAGTTTAATTGCGAATAGTTGTTTTGCAACCAATGGAGATATTTATGGTACTAGCTATTTTTATGATTCTATGATAGTTATAGGTAGTGATACATTATATAACAATTCTTCGCAAAATTCAAATGAATTAGTAGTCGCTCGTTTCGATAGTTTAATGAATCCAATCTGGGCTTTTTCAACTCAAGGTTTACATACCTATAATGCACACCAAATTTTTCTAAGTAGTCAAAATGATTTGCATATAGCAATTAAACCTGCTTTTACACCATTTTCCTCCTCCTACATAATTGGTCAAGACACATTTCAATTAGATAATCCTAGTTATGTTATATTTATTTTAGATTCTTCCGGCCAAGTAAAATTTGTTGATATTCCTATACTAAAAGATAGTACATATTTTCTATGGCCTCATCTAAAAATGAATGCAACCGGAATATACATTTCCGATGAAGTATTTTATTCAGAATTTACTTTTGGAATGGATACTTTTTTAATTGATTCACCTCCAGTATATTGGGATTTGGATTTCATTTTTTGTAAAATAGATATAAGTTTTCCAGAACCCACAAAACAATTTATAGACTTATTGGAAGGTTGGTCAATAATTTCAACATATATTGATGCCGATTTTCCAAACTTTGATTCTGTTTTTTCCGAAATTGATACCAATCTTATAATAATGAAAGATGAAGCAGGCCTGGTTTATTGGCCGCTATACAATATAAACAATATTGGAGATTTATCGATTGGCGAAGGCTATCAGGTAAAAATGGATACTTTCAAAATACTTGAAGTTGCCGGCATTCCTGTTGTCCCCGAAACAACACCGGTAAATTTGCTGGCTGGCTGGAATATTCTGGGCTACCTTCGCCAAAACAGCGGAGCAATAGACACTATACTTACAGGAATCTCGCAAAATATTATTATGGCAAAAAGTGGTGTTGGTTTGGTTTATTGGCCTTTGTATGGTATAAATAATATTGGAAATATGAACCCAGGCGAAGGCTACCAAATAAAAATGCTGGCATCGGATACATTATTGTATCCTCCAAATTAATGTATAAGTTTTTCGATAATTCGGCATTTATATGGCTTGAATTCGCTAATAAAAAATTATCAAATAAATAATTGGAATTCCGATTCCAATTGCTGTGAGCCATGCTCCTCTGCCGGTGATTCCTTTTTTTCCTCTGATAATAAATAAACCACTTACTGCTAACAAAAAAAGTCCGATTACATACATATCCGAAAAAATTGTCCACCAATTTATAGGATTATAATGTAGATAGTTTACCTGATGCAAAAATTGTCGTTTGTCCTTTTTTTCAATTAGTCCACTTCCCGAACTAAGATCAATATCAATATTTCCTCCTTTCAGGAAAATTTTCATTCTGCTACTATTAGGAAAAAAATGCTTTTTATAGTTTTCTTTTTCGCCAAAAATTTCCAGCATATTTAGAACAGCTTCTTCGGTAATTTGCGATTTTTCCTGAGGTAAATCAACTGCAATTTGTTGATATTCGACACTAAAGTTAGGATTCCAATCGTCGATATGATTTATTGCAATTCCTGAAACTGCATAAATTATTGTCATCCCGAAGAAAAAATATCCTAAATCCCGATGAATTATTCTATTCCATTTTCTCCATTTAATTTTCATAGTCTGTTTCTTTTTTGTTCCCATTTTTTTCTATTAAAAAAGGTCAAGTTTTCTTGACCTTTTTTAATTTTTATTTTGCATTCCTGGGATTGTTTGCTAAGGTTTGTAAATAAATAAAGTATTCAAAATGTACGAAGATATTTTGTTTATTTTCAAGGTGTAAAAGTTGCGAATAGCCACAGTTTATTTAATGCTTTTACAAGGAAGAAAATGAACAAAAGAGCAAGTAAAAATGGATAGTTTATTTATTTACGAACCCTAAAATCAAATTTACATCTTTAAGCTGCAGAAATGAATTAAATTTTTCTACAATATTTGAAAGTTGTAAAGTATTAATATTAACTAAAAATTATTCTTTTATTTTTAGTTCGTGTGCAACAATCGAATAAAAAGAGATATGATCTTTTCCACTTTCTGCAATCATTTTTCTAAAATCCTCAATTTGTTGATAAGGATCGGTATGGCTTCCCTGATCAGCAGCTTCACCAAGACCTTCACTATGTTCATGTTCCTCGCCTTCAGCATGTTCTTCTCCTTCGGCATGATCGTGTTCTTCTCCTTCGGCATGATCTTGTTCTGCAAGTTCTATATCAATTTCTACTTGCCATTCCTGAAGATATTCTTCGTCAATTCTGAGTTCTTCAACAACACCTTTAATATATACATCGTTGCCTTCCATATCGGTATTAAAGGTTTGCATTCCTTCGCCAACAAGGATTTTCACTCTGTCTTCACTTTCTTCACATGCAAGAAACATTCTCTCACCACCATGTTCGCACACATGACTAACACTACCTTCGATACGAATATCGTTTGCAACAAGGGTTTCGGCATTTTCAAGGAAGGAATCGGGTGAATAAATTTTTTCACATTCCAATTCTTTTTTTTCAGCTGTAAGTTCAGATTTTTCTTCCTTTTTAGTTTCGGTATTTCCGCATGAAACTAAAAAAGCAACAGCAACAATCGCAATAAAAAGTTTTCTCATTATAGTTTGTTTTTTTAATAAATAATAATTTGCAAAATAAGTAAAAATCTATGTGAAAACAGCAAGCTAATTTCTATTTTTCTTTGCAAAAAATGTCTTATTTTAAAATAAGAATGATTTAACAACAAGAAATTTTGAAACAAATATGCTTCAGCTTTATTGAAAGTCGATGCAAGTTAATATCTATAAATGCTCTCGATTTGGTATAATTATTCCTTGACCAAAGCCTGTGTATAAATTTTATACTCTTTAGAATTTACCCATGTACAATTTATGCTGCCCTGAATTTTCCAACCTTCTTTAACTAAATCATTTACTGACTCGATCAATTTTTTTAAAAATTTTTTTTCTACAACTGTGTATTCCATTTTGACAAAATTTTAAGTTTAAATTCAATATTTCATATTTATTAATCGAACAAAAATAAATATTTTTATAAAAAACAATATTTTATCCTCTCTTTTTATTAAAAAATGATTTAATTAAATCGGAACATTCGTTATGTAATATGCCCGAAACAATCTGTGTCTTCGGTTGAAGAATACATTTTTTAAGACTTAAAAAACCTCGTTTTTCATCGAAAGCTCCAAAAACCAATTTATCTATCTGCGACCAAAACAAAGCACCGGCACACATTACACAAGGTTCTAAACTCACATACAAAGTACAGCCCGACAAGTACTTACCTCCAATAAAATTGCTTGCTGAGGTAATTGCAAGCATTTCAGCATGTGCAGTAACATCTTGCAAACTTTCTACCAAATTGTGAGCACGAGCAATCACCTGATTTTGACAGACACATACTGCTCCCACCGGTACTTCATCTTTTTCGTAAGCTATCAGAGCTTCCTGATATGCGATTTTCATAAAATATTCGTCGGAAAACATACAAAAATATTGAGCTTAATTTATTTCTTCCAAAATCATAGAAATGGGATAATGGTCGCTAAATCCGCTTGCATTATATTGACTTGAGGGTCTTCCAAATCTTATTGGGTCGGGATAGTCGCCACCAGAAACCATTTCGGGAAACATTTCGATTTTCACTATTGGTTTTCCATTAGTATCAATAGCAAGTTTGAAATCGCTATTTTCATTTACAATTGCTTTTGAAACTAAAAACTGGTCTAATACATTTGCAAAATTATCGTAATAATATGTTCCTAATCCTGATGACATAATATCCCACATAAGATTCAACAATCGTGGCGAAAAGGAATTTCTTACTTTCATCTCAAGATGCGTACTTAAAGCATATTCGGTAATTGACCTGCTAAATGGTTCGTCGTTGAAATCGCCCATAACAACAATCGCAATATTGTTGCCCTTAATTTCATGAATTCTCTCTATCCAATAACTTAGTGTTTCGGCAGCAATTATTCGATATGGCTCACTTTCTAAACTCCCGCCAGATTTTGCAGGCCAATGATTGCCTATAAAAACAATATCTTTAGCTTCATTAGTTTTGAAATTTACTTGAAAAATATCTCTTGTAGCGCTGCGTTTTCGCACAACATAGTTGAATTGTTCTTCGTAATTAAATATCGTTTTATCGTAAATAAATGCGATATCAATGCCCCTTTCATCTTCCATATCGACATGAGCAATTGCATATTTCCTGTTCAAGGGATAAAGTGCAGCTTGAAGCATTTTTAGAACAGCTATATTTTCGATTTCGCACAAACCAAGAATATCCGGTCCTTTATCGTCATTCATTTTCATGATGATTTGTGCAAGCTGAGAGATTTTTTGAGATAAAACAGAACTATCCCATCCTGAAAGTTCGCTGTTCAGATTACTTTGAAGCCATGCTGGTCTGCTTGCAGAATTTTGCATATCGAATAAGTTTTCTACATTCCACCATGCTATAAAATATTTTTGATTCATTTTCTATTTTCCTTTTGTTTGTTAAAAAGCGTTTTCAAAAGTAAATATTTTTACAATAAATCACCAATTATCAGGAAATATCATCAATAAATTTTAATATTGTTTACCGAATGGAATTATACCGAAAGGTAAAAAACAATAATCTTTGAATCCTCTAATTGCCGTTTCCCCTGTAATAACATTCATTTTCGGCGACATGAAAACATTTTTTTGCAATAAGTTCAGTAAATATTGCAAAAATCGCAACTGATATAAATGACAATCCTGCTGATAAATCGCTCCCTAAAGCTAAAAATTATCATACCAGCTTCTGGTTTTTTGTCGTCGAAGATCTTTTAAGATAGACGATTTTACGCTTATAACAAAATTGTAACTTTTTCGCGTTCCGAAAGGAACAAAATTCATTCGCATTTCCCAGCAGTGAAGGTCTCTGTATAGATCAAAAGTTGTGTAGGTAAATTCATTTTTCTCCAAATCGTAACCAGATGAAATGCCCATTTTCCATTTTTTTGTAAATGACAGATCGCCCGAAAAGCGTAGAGTTTGAGTTATATCGCTTTCAAACTTAGGTTTCGTATATTTAATTCCATAATTGACTCGCAAGCTCCAAGGAACATCCCAATCTATATAGTCTTCGTAAAGATCGCCAATTAATTCATCTTCAGCCTCTTTATCTTTTTGGAAATTCTTAGGACTAAGCGAAAAACTTATGTCAAAATTTGCACTTGTAAGTCTGCCTAATTTATTGTTATTCAGCATTTCATAAGAATTATATTTTGTGCCTGACGAATCAATCATATAAGGATCAACTGTTCCACCAAATTTCAAACTAATTTGCTTATTAAACAGTTTTGTGCTACCTGAAAATCTAATTGGAGACCATCGCAATGAATCAGCAAAAACACTGTAAGATGTACTGAAACTCAATTTTTCAAGTATTTTAATTTTCTTAAATTCATCGGTAGTATCATTATCATTTTTTACTTTCATTTCAATATTATTCCCAAGACTCAAATTTATATTCCCTGATTTTCCGCTACTTGATGGTGTTCCATAAATTCCTCCCTCGAAAATTGAGTAAGTTTCTGTAATTCCTGTACTATCTTTTTGGTCAGTTCTTAAATAATTAAAACTTCTGTAATAATCTGGTTTATAGTCGCCCAAATCGGGAGCATAACTAAAACTTGCCGATGGTGTTAGCACATGCCGAACAGCACTGATTTTGTCGCCAAATATTTTTGGATTGGGCTGAAACATACCGTAAACAGTAGGATTTACCGATACCGAAATTTGTGTTGAATAGTCGTGTCCGTAGGCAAATTTGTTTATTGTATCAGAAATAATTTTGCCGTAAGTTGTGCCTTCTTCTGAGTCATAATATTCTGGATCCCAATATTTTTCAATCGTATGTGTATATAATCGCCCCGTATAATTAATCTTAGGAGTAATATTTATCATTTTTAAAGCCTTGAAATTTGCACTTATAGGAATACTATGCTGAAATCCGTTTTGAAAATTCTTCAAAGAGGCATTTGTAAAAAGAAGTGAATCGACAGTATTTATGCGATTTTCTAATTTTGACGAATAACTAATATCAATTTTTTCGTACCATCGCATTTCTCCTGTTGCATTTTTTCTTCTGAAAGGATATTGACGATTCATAGAAAAATTTACAGAGGGTAAAGTAAGGTTTACAGATTTGTTCAAACTATTTTGAGAATGCCGCAAATTTGACGACATATTGAATAGTTTTCCAAAACGCCGATTGTACGAAATGCTCGACGACTTCGTATTTGTCAAATGAGTGTTTGTAGCATAGGTTTGATTTTGGTCGAACGAACTTGTACTAATATTTACATTTGCAGAAAAACTACTTAATGGATTTGCCTTAGAATCCTGACTATGAGACCATTTTATAGAAAAATCTTTTTTGCTTGAATAATCAGGAAAATCCTTTTCGCTCGTTTTGTTGTTATAATATTTCAAATCGAAATTTCCGTTGTACTTATATCTCTTTTTGTATTTCGAAAGAATTGATCCACCGTAAGTACCTTTGGAATATATATCTCCACGAATTGCCAAATCAAAATAGTCGCTTAAAGCAAAATAATATCCACCATTTCGCAAATAGAAACCGCGAGCTTGTTCCTCGCCATATTCCGGGATTAAAACTCCTGAAGCATGTTTTTTATGATTTGGGAAAAAACCGAAAGGAATTATCAAAGGCAAAGGCACATCGGCAAGAACAAGATATGCCGGGCCCGACACAATTTTATCTTCCGGTATCATAATTGCTCTTGTCAGCCCCACATAAAAATGCGGATTTTCGTTTTCGCAAGTTGTATATTTACCTTTGCTTAAATGAATTTGTTTGTTTGCATGCATTTTTGTAATATGACTATGCAAAAAACCTTCAGATTGTGGTGTTATCACATCAATAACATAGGCTTTTTTAGTTCTAAAATTATATCTCATAGTTTTCGCATCAAAAGACTCCTCTCCTTCCGAATATTTTGGTTTTCCGGCAAGTTTCCCGACACTATCGGGGACTCCTTTAGCAAAAACCTCACGAGTTTGCAAATCAATTTCAATATATGCTGCCGTGAGCTCAATTTCCTGATAGTTGATTTTTGCATTTCCATACAAATATACTTTTTGCTCTTTTAGAGAAAATCTTATAGAATCATCGGCATTATAATCAATCGGGAAATCTATGAGGTTATCAGATCTATTTTCTTGCAAAAGAGAATCAGAAATCGTACTGTCATTATTCTCAATATATTCATTTTGAGATAAAGTTGTGCTTGAATCTATGGAAACCGAATCTGTCAAATTTAAATGGACAATGGAAGAATCAGTGCTTGTCGAATCATACAAATTTTGGTTTATTTGAGCAATCTGCTTGTTCGAAAAACAAAGCATACACAAAAATACAATAACAAATATATCTAATTTTATATTCAACTTTTTTACTATATTTGTACTAATAAGTTTATTAATAAAAACTTCAAAACTATAAATAATTTAAGAATGAATAGTTTAAACAAAGCAAATTATACAGATAACATTTGCAAAGCAAAAATCCTGTCAAATTTTACAAAACGAGCAATTTATATTTTTCTTATTTTAGGATTAATTTTTATTAATAGTTTCCATACTTTTTCTCAAAACAACAAAAAATTCATAGTTGTAATAGATCCTGGGCATGGAGGAGACGATCCTGGCACCTCAGGAAAAAAATCGAAAGAAAAAGATGTAGCGCTAACAATTTCCTTAAAAACAGGCAATTATATCAAAAAATACATTGACGATGTTGAAGTATTATATACACGAACAAGCGATACTTATCCTAATTTGTGGGAACGCACAGCTTATGCAAATCAAAACAAAGCCGATTTATTTATTTCTATCCATGCCGATGGTGTTAAGAATAACTCAGTTTACGGAACCTCAACATTTGTTTTGGGATTGCACAAATCGCAAGCAAATTTTGACGTTGCACAGCGAGAAAATTCGGTAATAACTCTCGAAGAAGGATACAAAGAACACTATGAAAACTTCGATCCAAAAGCACCGGAATCCTACATAATGTTCGAATTAGTTCAAAATATTCATCTTGATCAGAGCTTGAATTTTGCAGCAAAAGTTCAATCGCAATTTACCGATCGTGTCCATCGAAAAAACAGAGGCGTAAAACAAGCTGGATTTCTTGTTCTCTGGAATACCACTATGCCCAGCGTTTTGATTGAAACAGGATTTCTTACAAATCCTACCGAAGAAATATTTTTAAATTCCGATCAAGGACAAGACCTTATCGCTTCAGCAATTTTTAGAGCATTCAGAGATTATAAGGAAGAGCTCTATTCAAAAAAAACATATGTTAAAACAGAAAAAACTGAACAAGTCAGTACAATTGAACAGAAACCAAAAGGAGATTCAAAAAAAGATTCAAAAAATATCTGGTTCGAAGTGCAAATATTATCTTCATCGAAAAAACTTGACTTAAACTCATCAAAATTCAAAGGATTAAAAAACATTACTGAAAGACAAATTGATGGGACATTTAAATATTTTGTTGGTAATGAAACAGATTATGAATCGATAGTTGAAATTCAAAACAAAATTAGACAAAGTATTTCCGATGCTTTTACGGTTGCATTCGACAATGGAAAAAAAATTTCAATTAGAAAAGCATTAAAAAAATAAAGAAATAATTTTGAATATGTTTATTGAAAAATTACGTTTGTAGATTATAAAAATTTATTGTTTTGAAAATTTCAACAAATATAAAAATAGGTTTGCTATTTTTTGTGAGCATTGCAGTTCTAATCTGGGGATTTAATTTCCTGAAAGGGAAAAATCTATTGTCAAAATCGACCAATTATTTTATTGTTTACGATAAAATTGGCGGATTAAAAAAATCGAGCATTGTTACAATAAATGGATTTAAAGTAGGGCAAGTTATTGACATAAATTTTTTATCTGATAACTCAGGAAAATTGGTCGTAAATTTCATAATGGAAAACGATATCAAGATTCCAAAAAATAGCACAGCAAGAATCTATAGCATGGATTTGATGGGTTCAAAAGCAATTTCGCTCATCTTCTCCGATTCAGCCAGTATAGCCATTTCCGGCGATACTCTTTTAAGCGACATAGAAAAAGAACTTAAAGAAGAAGTGAATGCACAGATGCTTCCTCTGAAATATAAAGCTGAAGGGCTTATGGGTTCTATCGATTCTGTGCTGGTTGTAATTCAAAACATTTTTACAGAAAACACACGTGAAAATCTTGAACAGACCTTTGCCAACATCAATACTACCATCTACAATCTGGAGAAAACATCCTTAAATTTAAACAAATTTGTTGATGTAGAAAAAGGAAAAGTTTCGAAGATTTTTGCAAATATCCATTCGGTTACAACAATGTTTAGCAGCAGCAGCGGCGAGCTTAAGCATATTATTTCAAATTTTTCAGACATTAGCGATACGCTTGCAGCCATAAAATTTGCCACAACAATTAATAATGCCAACAATACTCTCCAAAATATCAACTCTGTCATTTCAGATATTAACAATGGAAAAGGTTCTATAGGCCAGCTAATTAATGACGATAAACTTTATAAAAATCTCGAAAATTCCAGTAAACAGCTTGACCTCCTTTTGAAAGATATCAGAACAAATCCGAAAAGATATATTCACTACTCACTTTTCGATTTTGGCAAAACAAATGTAATAGACGAAGAAGGAAATGTTATCAAAAAAACAAAAAACAAAAAGAAGAATTCTAAGAAAGAGGAAGATAATGACCTAAGCTATAAAATTCAAATAAGCTCATCGAAAAATAAAGTAGCTCTAAATTCCCGTTTTTTCAAAGGACTCAAAAATATTGAACGCTACAAATACGATGGAGTTTACAAATATACCATCGGCAATAGTCAAAACTTCAATAAAATTCATGCACTTTGCGACTCTATTAGGAATTATTACCCGGATGCTTTTATTGTTGCTACAAAAAATGGCAAACGAGTGAAATTCAAAGGCTCAACTAAAGTTAAGAGTTAGCTTTTGGCTAAAAGCAAATAGCTAACAGCTAAAGGTAAACAGGACATAGGAAATGAAAACTCTAAGCATTGAAGGACAATCGAATATTTCTAAAATACATATAGGAGAAAAGTTGCACAACTTAGGCTCTTACCTTCCAAAAACGAAAGTTGTAATTATCACCGATGCAGTAGTTTACAAATTTTACAAAAACTACTTTCCGCCCTTCCCTACTTTAGAAATTGGGCAAGGTGAAAAAATTAAAACCCTTGATACTGTTGCATTTATTTACAAAAAACTGATAGAACTTGAGCTTGATCGATCTTCATTTTTAGTTGGAATTGGTGGAGGAATTGTCTGCGATATTGTAGGTTTTGTTGCAACTACATTTATGCGAGGTGTGCCTTTTGGTTTTGTTTCTACTACACTTCTGTCGCAGGTAGATGCCAGCGTGGGCGGGAAAAACGGAGTGAATTTTCTGGCTTTTAAAAATATGATTGGCACATTTTCGCAGCCCGATTTTGTTATTTGCGATTCAAAAATGCTTTCAACATTAAATAAAAAAATATTTATTTCCGGTTTTGCTGAAATTATAAAAGCTGCGGCTATTAAAGATTTTCAGCTATTCGAATTTTTAGAACAAAACTTCCAGAAAGCTCTGCAAAATGAAAAAACTGTGATGAATAAAATTATTTTCGACTCACTGATTGTAAAATCTGATATTGTAAATATTGATGAAAAAGAACATGGCGAAAGGCGAAAATTAAATTTTGGGCATACCTTGGCTCATGCAATCGAAAAAAAAACGACCATTCTTCATGGCGAAGCTGTAGGTATTGGAATGCTTGTGGCAACAAAAATTTCCGTTGAGCTTGGCATTTTGCCAGATTTTGAAGCAAAAAGAATAATTAAACTCATAGAAAATTTTCAACTTCCTACCGATTTATCTATCCTTTCTCAGGAGGTTTTTGATTTTATAAAAAAAGACAAAAAAAGAGAGGATGAGAATATAAATTTTGTTCTTTTACGGAAAATTGGAGATGCTGAAATAAAAAAAATATCAATTTCAAAATTAGAGGAATTACTAAATGTTGTGTGTAACCATAGCTGAAAGGAATTTTGAATCCTGTTTATCAGTCATAAAAAACGATAAGCTTTACGAGATAAGATTAGATAAAATTATCCTCAGCAACGAAGAAATCGAAAAATTATTCAAACTACCGGTAATGACCATTGCAACTTGCAAAACCGGAGGATTTTTTAGCAATGAAGAATGTCTGAACCGACTAAAAATTGCAATCGGAACCGGTGCCAAATATGTCGATGTCGAATATGAATCATCGGAAAATTACAGATTGGAATTAATAGAATTAGCTAAAAAAAATAATTGCTCAATCATAATTTCTTATCATAATTTTCAGCAAACTCCTTCAACTTCAGAACTAAACGAAATTGCCACAAATTGTTTCAAGCTCGGAGCAGATATTGTAAAAATCTCGACAATGATAAATTCGAATGCCGACAATGCAAAAATCCTTTCTCTTTACGAACGTACAGAAAAAATAATAAGTTTTGGTATGGGCGATAAAGGAAAAATTACAAGAATTATAGCTCCATTACTCGGAGCGGAATTTACTTATGCAGCCGTCTCTTCTTCAAAAACAATTGCCCCCGGCCAATTAGGAAAAGAGGAAATGCTTGCGGTTTTGAATACTTTAAATGACGTTTGTTAATGAGTTAAAGCTTTTTTTCTGTATAAAATTAAATGCAATGTACTATTAAGGTAAGGCTTGCTAATAAAAAGAAGAATCCTAATCTAAAGACAAATAAATGAGCGAAAAAAAAAGACCAATATTTCTTCGATTTTTAAACCCTATTATCAATGTTCTTAATGAACTTGGAGGTTCGGGGAATTCAAGTGAGGTAACAGATTTGGTGGTTGAGAGAATGAATATTCCCGAATCAGAATTGGAAGAAAAATTACAAAGTGGGGCTACAAGAGTTCGAAATCAAATTGCCTGGGCAAGAATATATTTAGTTAAGTCAGGACTTTTAGATGATTCTTCGAAAAGAGGAATTTGGAGTTTAACAACTAAGGGTGCAGAAACTAAATTGTCTTTTGAAGACTCATTAAAACTCTTTAAAGAAGTTCAATCGAAATTTATTCAAAAGGGTAAGAAAACAAAAAAAGAAACAAAAGTACAGGTTGATGATATTGAAGAACAAGTAATAAATGTTGAAGGATTATCAGATGACTTGTTGACGATTTTGCAAAATCTATCTCCAAAAGGATTTGAAAGAATTTGCCAAAGACTATTAAGAGAGTCTGGTTTTAAAAAAGTTGTGGTTACCGGGAAATCTGGAGATGGCGGAATAGATGGTGAAGGTATTTTAGAAATAAATCCATTAATGAGTTTTAAGGTACTATTTCAAGCAAAAAGATATCAAGGAACAGTTGGATCTTCAACAATTAGAGATTTTAGAGGAGCTATGCAAGGTCGTGCAGACAAAGGAATTATAATTACAACAGGGCGATTTACGCAGGATGCAAAAAAGGAAGCAATTAGAGATGGAGCTCCACCTGTTGAATTAGTTGACGGTGAAATACTAGTCGAATTATTTGAAAAAAATGAATTAGGCCTTAAACCAAAAATTGTTTATGACATTGATAAAGAGTTTTTTATAGATTTTATGAAGTAAGTGTCGCTGATATACCATGAAAAAAGAACCGGATTTTCAAATTTAATTGAGCCAGACCCTGCGGGTTTTAAAAACCCACAGGGTCTATAACAGACTAACTTTACATTATTGCAAGAAACACTATTGTGCAGATGAAGAAAAAAATTATACCATCGAAAATAAACGGAACAATAACAGCACCCGCATCAAAAAGCCATTTGATACGGGCAATTACCGCTGCAATTTTAGCAAATGGAAAATCTATTATCAAAAACCCAACTTTTTGCCACGATACAGTTTCTGCCTTAAATATTGCAAAAAATCTTGGAGCGAAAATCACCAAGAAGAAAAATGAGATTTTCATCGAAGGAAATTTTCATCCTAAAAAAAACACTATAGATGCCGGCGAGTCAGGTTTGTGTTTAAGAATGTTTTCAGCTATAGCTGCACTTTGCGAAACACAAATTTGCATAACCGGAAAAGGTTCTTTAATGTCTCGTCCTGTTTTCGAAATTGAAAAAACGCTCGCACAATTTGGTGCAGAATGTCGCACAAAAAATGGCTATCTTCCTGTATTTGTTAAAGGTCGGCTAAACGGTGGAACTGCAAAACTAGACGGTTCGCAAAGTTCACAATTTCTCACCGGCTTGTTGTTTGCTTTGCCTTTGCTGAAAAGTAATTCGGAACTTATAGTTGAGAATCTTAAGAGCAAGCCGTACATTGATTTAACAATCAGCGTTTTAAACGATTTTGGAATTAAAATCACACACAACAATTACAAATTATTCAAAATTAGAGGAAATCAGTTATATCATCCGAAAGAATTTAATGTTGAAGGGGATTGGAGTGGTGCAGCATTTCTGATTGTGGCTGGTGCTTTGGGCGGAAATTTGCAAATCGAAAATCTAAATATAAACTCAAAACAAGCAGACATAAAAATATTGGAAGCAGTGAAAATGGCAGGTGCTAAAATCATAACCAATCGCAACAACATAGAAGTAAAAAAAGACAAATTAAATGCTTTTGAAATGGATGCCAGCGATTGCCCCGATTTATTTCCTCCCCTCGTGGCTTTGGCTGCAAATTGCTCGGGAACAACTATTTTGCATGGTGCTGACAGACTTATTCATAAAGAAAGCAACCGAGCAGCAAGCCTTAAAAATGAATTTGAAAAATTAGGTATCAAAATTTCAACTGATGGCAATATCATGAAAATTGAAGGTGGTGAAATCATTGGAGGAAAAACATTTTCGCACAACGACCATCGAATTGCCATGGCACTTGCAGTAGCTGCAATAAGAACCAAAGCTGAACTTGAAATTAATGATTGTTCATGCGTCTCAAAATCTTATCCAGCTTTTTTTGAAAATTTTCAATCAATAGGTGGAAATATAATTCAGACTTATTAAAAAAACAAAATGAACACTTTTGGAAAAATATTTAAATTAACAGTTTTTGGTGAGTCTCACGGAGTTTCAGTCGGTGTAATTATTGATGGCTGTCCTGCTGGAATTGCAATTTCAGAGAGTGATTTTCTAGTCGATCTTGCTCGTCGCAAAACCGGGACTAAAGGCACAAGCTCTCGCTCCGAAAGCGATTACCCAAAACTATTAAGCGGAGTGCACAATGGATTTTCAACAGGCTCCCCAATATCTATTTTATTCGAAAATTTGAATGCAAAACCTGAAGATTATGAAAATCTAAAAAATACACCACGCCCTGGCCATGCCGATTTTGTAGCTCAAAAAAAATTTAGAAATTTCAACGACCATAGAGGCGGAGGGCATTTTTCCGGCAGAATTACTTTGGGTATGGTGGCAGCCGGCGTAATCGCAAAAAAAATTATTCAACCAATTTCAATTGTAGCCAAAATTGAGGAAATCTGTGGTAAAACAGACTTCAATCTGGCAATAAATGAAGCAATTAAGGCAAAAGATTCTATTGGTGGAATTATTTCCTGTACTGCAAAAAATATGAAAATCGGACTTGGTGAACCATTTTTCTATTCGCTCGAATCATACATTAGCCATCTGATTTTTTCTATTCCCGGAGTGAAAGCTATTGAATTTGGTGCCGGTTTCGCTGCTGCAAAAATGAAAGGAAGCGAATGCAACGACAATATTATTGATATTTTCGGAAAAACCGAAACAAACAATTCCGGCGGGATAAATGGCGGTATAGCAAACGGCAACGATTTGTTTTTCAAACTTGCAGTAAAACCCACTTCGAGTATTGCTTTAAGCCAAAAAACCATGAACTTTAAAACTAAAGAACTCACCAATCTGCATATTAAGGGTCGCCATGATGCATGCATGGCTATGCGTATGCCTCCAATTGTTGAAGCCGCCACTGCAATTGCTTTGGCAGATTTGATGTTTCAAAATCAAAACAGGAAGTAGTGTATATTGATAAAAGAATAAAATTTATGAAAGAATCCGAAGGATTCAAATGTTTATAGAAAAAAGCAATGCTTTTTTTTGCGACCCCATCGGGGTCGAATCTCCATCCATCCGAAGATTTCTATAAACATCTCAATCCTACGGATTGGTCGAAAAAATAAACTGAATGAACAAAAGAATAAACCGTTTAAGAAAACTTAGCTACGAAGCTGAACCAAGCATTTCCATTGAGCGTGCTTTGCATCAAACAGATTTTTATGAAAAAAATTACGGAAAACACTCAATTCCTGTTTTGCGGGCTTTAAGTTTTTACGACCACTGCCAGAAAAAAACCTTATACATGGGTGGCGGCGAATTGATTGTAGGCGAACGAGGACCATTTCCAAAAGCAGTTCCAACTTTTCCGGAACTTACTTGTCATAGTGTAGAAGACCTATATATTTTGAATAATCGGAAACAACAAAAATATTCGATAAATCAAAGCGCTATCGACAAATACGAAAAAGAGGTAATTCCATACTGGCAAGGAAGAACACAACGAGAGCGAATTTTCGAACATGTTCCACAAGAATGGAAACGAGCTTACGAAGCCGGGCTGTTCACCGAATTTATGGAACAGCGGGCACCCGGACATACTGCCTTAGATGGCAAAATCTACAAAAAAGGCATGAACGATTTCAAAAAAGAAATTCGGTCTCATATAAATTCTTTAGACTATTTGAACGATCCCGAGGCTACAAATAAAGCCGAACAACTGAAAGCTATGGACATAGCTTGCGATGCTGTCATTCTCTTTGCTCAACGACATTCAGCTTTAGCTGAAAAAAAATCCCAAACCGAAACTAATCCAAATCGAAAAAAAGAACTAATAAAAATTGCTGAAGTTTGTCGAAGGGTACCGGCAAATGCAGCTCGCAATTTTTGGGAAGCAGTGCAAATGTACTGGTTTGTTCATCTCGGAACCATTACCGAACTAAACGGCTGGGATGCAATGAACCCAGGACATTTCGACCAACATTTAACTCCTTTTTTCGAAAAAGAAATTGCCGAAGGAACACTGAGCCGCCAAAATGCAAAAGAACTAATTTGCTGCCTCTGGATAAAAGTAAACAACCAACCTGCACCTCCAAAAGTTGGAATCACTGCAAAAGAAAGCGGAACCTACAACGATTTCACAAATATAAATCTTGGAGGACTGAAGCCTGACGGTTCCAATGCTGTAAGCGAACTTTCCTACATTATGCTCGAAGCCACCGAGGAATTGCATTTGCTACAACCAGGCACATCGGTTCATATCAGTACAAAAACACCCAATAAATTCTTACATTCTGCCATCAAAGTAATTCGAAAAGGCTATGGCTACCCTTCGATTTTCAACACCGACACCTACATCATGGAAATGTTAAGTATGGGCAAAACTTTATTAGATGCTCGCGAAGGCGGATGTAGCGGCTGCATTGAAGTTGGTGCTTTCGGCAAAGAAGCATTTCTACTGACAGGATACCTGAATGTTCCTAAAATTTTGGAGATTACGCTAAACAATGGCACAGACCCACTTACCGGAAAATTTGTTACCTTAGAAACCGGAAATCCAAATTCATTCAAAACATATCATGATTTATACAATGCTTTTATTAAACAACTGAATTTCGTCATTGATCAGAAAATCAGGGTGAGCAATTATATAGACAAAATGTTTGCAAAATACGCTCCTGCACCTTTCCTTTCAGTTGTTATAGACGATTGCATTTCTAAAGGAAAAGATTATTACAATGAAGGGCCACGTTATAACACAAACTACATTCAATGTACTGGGCTGGGAACAATCACCGATAGTTTGTCAGCTATAAAAAAACATGTATTCGAAGATAATACTTTCACTATGAACCAGATTTTATCAGCTTTAGCTAAAAACTTTGAGTCTGAAGAAATTTTGCGTCAAAGGATTATCAATAAAACCCCGTTTTTTGGAAACGACAATAATTTTGCTGACGAAATAGCCGTGAATTTATATAACGATTTGCTCAAGGCTATAGATGGAAAACCAAACGTGAAGGGCGGAAAATACCATTTGAATATGTTATCTACTACTTGCCATATCTATTTTGGAAAAGTTTTAGGAGCTACACCAAATGGCCGCCTTGCCGGAAAACCAATTTCCGATGGAACATCACCCTCGCAAGGCTGCGATAAGTTTGGGCCGACTGCTGTTATCCGCTCACTAAGCAAATTAGACCAAACTCGCTCGGGCGGAACGCTGCTAAACTTGCGTTTTCTTCCTCAACTTCTTAAAAATGATGAGGATATTGAAAAACTTGGAAAACTTATCAGAGCATATTTTTCACTTGGTGGGCATCACATCCAATTCAATGTTGTGGACACTGCAACATTGCAAAAAGCACAAAAATTGCCAGACGAATATAAAGATTTGTTGGTTAGAATGGCAGGCTATAGCGACTATTTCAACGATATGAACAAAGACCTGCAAAAAGAAGTGATTTCCCGCACCGAAAACCAATCGTTTTAGAATGCAACAAAGCCTTATTTTCGATATAAAAAAATATGCCATTAACGATGGACCGGGAATACGACTTACAGTTTTCTTCAAGGGTTGTCCTTTGTCGTGCATCTGGTGTCATAATCCTGAAGGAAAATCAAAAATTAAACAAAAATCATACAAACAAAATAAATGTATTGCATGTTGCGAATGCTTAAAAGTTTGTGAGCAAAATGCACTTTTCGTGAAATCTAATGTAGTTTTCACAAACTTTGATACCTGCACGATTTGCGAAAACTGCATAAAAACCTGCCCCACAAATGCTATGGAAATCATAGGAAAAGCCATGTCAGTTGCCAATATTATGAAAATCATAAAAAAGGAAAATTGGCTGTTCGACCAATCTGAGGGTGGAGTAAGTTTTTCGGGAGGCGAACCATTAATGCACCCACAAATTCTTATCCCTTTATTGAATGAATGCGGAAAAGAAAAAATTCATCGTTGCGTTGATACATCTGGATTTGCTCCTACCGATTTGCTTTTAGAAGTAGCACAAAAGACAGAACTTTTTATGTTCGACTTAAAAATGATGGATTCTGAAAAACATAAAAAATATACAGGCGTATCAAATGAAATAATTACTTATAACCTCAAAAAACTTGCTGAAACCGGTGCTAAAATCAACATCAGAATTCCATTAATTAAAAATGTGAACGATGATGATGAAAATATTATAGAATCAGCAAAATTTATAGCCTCGCTTACTGGTGAAAAAAAATTAGTGCATCTCCTCCCTTATCACAATTTGGTTGAAAGCAAATATGAAAAATTAAATCAGAATAACAGTTTTATTAAATTTTCGGAACCCGAGCCAGATAGATTAAAACAAATTGTTGAAATTTATACAGCCAATAGTATTGAAACAAAAATTTATGGATAGAAACAATGATTTTTGTATTATTGTAATATTTGAAAATGAGCAATAAATTTATGAAACAGATACTTCTATTTTTCTTAGCAACTATATTGTTTGCATGCAATGAAAAAGAACAAAACCCAATTCCAATATCTATCGACTTTAGCTCAGATATCGTAAAACAAGAAAGCTATATTGTTACAAAAAATCAGCTAATAATAAGCATTGATGGAGTGGCTGACGAAGCAAGCTGGCAAGCAGCAAAGTTCACCAACAATTTTATAGATATTGAAGGAATTAAAAAACCGCAGTTCAATACAAAAGCAAAAATGCTATGGGACGAAAACTATTTTTATGTTTATGCTGAAATGGAAGAGTCTCATATTTGGGCAGATATTACACAACGCGATGCAATAATTTACCTAAACAATGATTTTGAAATATTCATTTGCCCATCGATGGCCACAAGCCTTTACAGCGAAATTGAAATCAACGCTCTGGGAACAGTTTGGGATTTATTGTTAAACAAACCATATCGCTCGGGCGGAAATGCAATTTTCTATTGGAATCTAAACAATCTAAAATCGGCAGTTAAAATTTATGGTTCATTAAATGACCCGAGCGATACCGACTCGCTTTGGGCAATTGAAATGGCTATACCTATGAAATCCCTTATTGAATTAAAAATACAAAAAGCTAAGTTCCCGAGTGAAGGCGAGCAGTGGCAGGTCAATTTTTCTAGAGTCGATTGGCAGCACGACATTATTGACGGAATTTATCGGCGAAAAACAGAAAATGGAAAAATCCTAAAGGAGCAAAACTGGGTATGGAGCAATCAAAAAGTGATAAATATGCACGAGCCGGAAAAGTGGGGACATATTCAATTTACAAACGAAACAACAGTTGAAAACCTCAAGTTTATTGAAGACAAACACCGGAACTTAAAACAACTTGCTTACGCTTTGTTTCGGCAAACACAATTTGCTTCATTGCAAAAACTTTTGCAGAACGAAGTCGGTCATACTCAAAACATTAATGCAAAATACTCTGAAAATGATTCAATCCTTGCAACATTCTATAAAACAAATTTTGGGTTTGAGTATAAAATACAAATTCCTGAAACAAGCCAATATCTTTTAATAAATGAAGCAGGAGTTTTGAAAGTAATTAAAAATGAATAAAAAGCTATATATTTAACGAATAACAAAATTAATTTTTATGAAAAAAACACTCCAATTATTTCTGTTAGCTTTGGTATTTTTATGTTCTTGTGATCAGGAAACCCAAAAATCATCAATTGAAAAATGGAAGCAGGAAATTCGCGATACAGAACAAAAATTTGCTGAAATGGTTAAAGAAAATGGAATTCGCGAAGCATTTTTAACATTTGCAGCCGAAGATGCTGTGCTTATGCGAAACAATTCGGTGGTAGTTGGCAAAAATGCAATTACAGAATTTTACGACTCTCAAAAATCGATAGATGGAACTTTGAGCTGGACACCAGATTTTGTAGATGTAGCTGCATCAGGCGATTTGGCTTACACCTACGGGAAATATACTTTTTCATATTTAGATGAAAACCATTCCGAAATTAAAAGTACCGGAATTTTTCATACTGTCTGGAAAAGGCAAGCTGATGGAAACTGGCGTTTTGTTTGGGATTAGACAGAAGTAGTTTGTGAATATTGATTATTGTTTATTGAATATTGATTATTGTTTATTGTTTATTGAATATTGAATATTGAATATTGAATATTAGATTTAAAACTAAAAATTAAAACTATGAGAAATTTATTTTTTATCCTTCTTTCGCTAATAGCAGGAAGTGTTTTTGGAACTTCGGTTGATACAATTGAAGTGAAATCGAAAATTTCCGATGTTACCGTATTCTTCAATGGTGCCCAAATTAGCAGGCAAATTGATTTGAAAACTGCAAAAGGCAAACATCTCATTATTGTGGATAAATTACCTCAGGAAATAAATCCTCAGAGCATACAAGTTGAAGGTATCGAAAATTGCAAAATCCTTTCGGTGAAACATCAGGCAGACTATCATAATGTCAGCAAAAAAAGCAATGAGGAAAAACTTATTGAAGAAAAAATTGAAAGTCAGGAACAAAAAATCAAAAGCATCAAAAACACGATAAATGTTTTCGACCTTGAAGAAAGATTGCTGCTTACCAATTCTGTTTTTAAAAACAAAGAAGGTGGTTCGTCTATAGGTGAAATAAAAGAAGCTGCTGATTTCTACAGATTTAAACTGAATGAAATTCGTCAGGAAAAAATGAAGCTATTTACAAAACTTGACAATGTCAACGACTCAATTCAGGATTTGTATGCCGAGCTAAACAAACTAAGTGCAAAAAACAGAAAAAACTATAGCAAGATTTTGATAATTCTCGACTGCCAAAAACCGATTTTTGAAAAAATGAAAATCAACTACTATATTGCATCTGCCGGCTGGAAACCATTATACGATTTGCGAGTTGATGATATTTCAAAGCCGCTAAAAATTGTTTATAATGCAAAAGTTTATCAATCGTCGGGCGAAGACTGGAAGAATGTGAATCTAAAACTTTCGACAAACAATCCTTCGCTGAGTGGCGAAAAACCCGAATTACTTTCATGGTATTTAGGCAGAAAAAGTCCTTATAAAAAAGAAACTTTGGAAAAAGGACCAGGAGCACTTAAAGGTAGAGTATTCGATGCAGAAACTAGGGAAGGAATTCCTTTTGCAAATGTGTCAGTTAAAAAAGGAAATGAAATTATTAGCGGAGGAATTACTGACTTTGACGGACAATATTCTATTAAACCAATTATACCAGGCTATCATGAAATTGAAGTATCATATTTTGGATACACAACTACCAAAATTACAAATGTATCAATCTCCGATGACCGTATTACTTATCAGGATATTTACTTAAGTCAAAATACCATATTAAATGAAGAAGTTCAAGTTATAGCTTACGAAAAGCCAATAGAAGTTATGGAAATTGCATGTATGCCAGGGCGTAGTGTTGCCGCAGTAGTACCAAGTAGTAGCTTTAATACTTTTGATTTTAATAAAGGAAATATTCGCGGTGCTCGAAGCGAAGAAAATGCAACTTTTGTGGATGGTGTAAGATTTTTTGATGATGTAAACCAAAATAGAGAAATTAATACAAACATCTATATTTCAAATACCTATAAAACTAATATTGCCAACTTGGAATATGAAATTGAAATTCCATACACCATCCCATCCGATGGCGAAGATTATAACATAAAAATTAAGGATGTAAGTTTGCCGGTCGATTATATCTATTATGCAATTCCAAAACTCGACCCAGATGCATTTATCACCGCCGAAATTACAGATTGGACGCAACTAAATCTCTTATCGGGCAAAACAAGCATTTATTATGATGGCACATTCACCGGCGAATCTTTCATAGATGTTGAGCAAATTGGCGATACGCTAAATATTTCGCTCGGAAGAGACAAAAACATAATTGTTGAACGAATTGGAAACAAAGAAATGTTCGATAAAAGAATTATAGGCAGTAATATTCGTGAAACTCTCGGCTACGACATAAAAGTAAGAAACAATAAACAAACTAAAATTAAAATTGTTGTAGAAGACCAGATTCCTTTGACACAAAGAAAATCGGTTGATGTAGAACTTCTGGAATCGTCTGGTGCAAAGCTAAATGACAAAACCGGAAAACTCAGCTGGGAACTTGAAATTGAACCAAACGAAAAAGAAACTTTTAGTTATAAATATTACATTAGGTATCCTAAGTATTTGAATATTACAATTGAAGATTGATAATTGGAAATTGGATGTAGAACCCAAAATATTTTCATAAACAAAACCTTGAAAAACCCAATAATCAGAATATTAGTAGGTGCTTTTGTAGCTTTCATAGTTTTATTTTTCTTCCATTATTTATTGGATAAAAAAATGGATTTCTGGTTGCTTGTTCCAGTAGTCATAGTATCTGTCCATTTTGGATATATAGAATTCAAATCGATTAAAAAGGAAAAACGGAATTTTCTAAACGGTATTGAATTAATCAAACAAAAACAAACTTTCGTTTACGACAATTTATCAATTTGCTTAAAAAGCGAAAACAACGAAACTTTAACCATCAGAAACCAACTTTTTTGGGAAGAAGCTGAAGAACAGAATACTGCTAAATTTGACGATACTATTGATGATTTGATTCAAGATTTTAGGAAGATAATTCATAGAAACAAAGAATTTAAAAAATTCGTTTCTAATAAAACTTTAGAATTTCAACTGATAGATAATATTAGCAATCATGAAGAAAAATTATTGGCTTGTAAGATACTGAAACCAAGCCAGTAAACATGCAACGAATTTACTTTTTCAAGAAATTAATCAAATAGACATCAATTTCCCTAAATTAGAGTATTTAATAGATACATGAAACAAACAATTCGATAGTTCATTAAAAAATAATGAACTAAATTCACATCTTTTATTAAATAATAATTAATTTTGCAAAAAGATGTTGAGTGTAAATGAATTTTTGATATAAAAATTAAGTTGAAAGAAAAGGTAAAAAATAAATATATCTTCTTGGCAAATAGCAGTGGACAAAGGTCTTGTATCTCACAAAAGCTTAAAATCAGTAAAGATTTTTGCTTAGAAATATATTATAAATCCTTAGCTTCATTTTTTTCAATATACAGACTTATCCAAAAATCGGAATATTCATTAAAAAATATAACATCTTATAAATATAATTCCCGGCTTAATATTGAAAACATAAAATTACATTGCATTTCCGAACAAATTTTCTGTGAATTCAATATTCGTATGAGCAGTATTTTTGATGTAGGTCTGTCTAATTTTTTATTTAAGCTGAAAAATAGAGAACAAATAATTTAAATATATAATGGCTAAATCGCAACAATCTTTTGAAAAGAAAGAAAAAGAAAAAAAACGTTTGAAAAAACGTGCAGATAAATTAAAGAAGAAAGAAGCACGTAAGGCAAATGCCGAAAACAATGGGCCTGATAATATGATTGCCTATATTGACGAGTTCGGACAAATATCAGACACTCCGCCAGATCCAACAAAAAAAACCAAGATTGATGCAAGTAAAATTGAAATTGGTGTTCCTAAAAAAGAAAAAGTTGAATTTGACCCAATTAGAAACGGAGAAGTCGAATTTTTCAATTCCTCGAAGGGCTACGGTTTCATTAAAGACCTTGAAACTTTCGAAAAATATTTTGTACATATAAATTCTTGTATTGACGAAATTGATGAAAAAGACAAGGTTAGTTTCGAACTCGAGCGCGGAATGAAAGGCATGAATGCTGTTCGGGTAAAAAAAATATAGCTTCAGATTTCCTCAGATTCAACTTTCACTATCCTGTCGCTTTATTTATGGGGACTTCTAAAAATAGTAAATTTCAAGGCGTAAGAAATTTTAAGACCGCAGTTTACTGTTGTAAATGAGGATTTTAAAATTGCGAAGCAACGAAGAAATTTGCATTTTTAGAGGTTTCCTTAATATACAGAAAGTGAACTCTCGTAAAAGAATAAAACTAAGCCTTTATTTAGCGAAACTGACTCAGTCTGAATTTGCAAATATTTTTCATTCGTAATTTAGCCTGAATAATTCATAAATATTTCTACTACAAGCCCAAACTGCACATCATCTTTGACCGTCCTCAATTTTTATTCCATCAAAATAGCTCGCTATTACTCAAAAATAAAAATCTGTGGTAGTTCAAATCTGACACACATTTTGAACTTTCGAGACGAAAATTTATGAATTATTCAGGTTAGAATTGTTATTCAAAATATATTAGTAATGAATATATTGGTGTACCCATGAGCATTTGCTAATTAAAATTTACTAATATGAAATACATTTCAATATTAAGAGGGATAAATGTTGGTGGGAGAAGAAAAATCTTAATGGCTGATTTAAGAGCCCTTTACAAAGATTTAGGATTTTCGAATGTCGCCACATATATTCAAAGTGGGAATGTAGTTTTTAGCACCAATCAAAAACAAGAAGGTTTGGCAGATAAAATTTCAAATCAAATTTTCGAAAGATTTGGTTTTAATCTACCTGTAATTATTAGAACTAATGAAGAGCTTGAGAAGGCAATTGATAATAATCCATATCTGAAATTAGAAAATGTAAAAATAGAAAATCTTTGTTTGACCTTTTTGTCAGACGTTCCACAAGCCAACTTGCTTGAAAAATTGAAAGAAATAAGTTATCCTCCTGACCAATTTCAAGTAATTGAAAACAATATATTTATCTATTTTTCAGGAAAATATAGTGATACTAAACTAACAAACAAATTTTTTGAAGACAAATTGAAAATCTCGGCAACTTCAAGAAATTGGAAAACTGTTAATAGATTATTAGAATTAGCAAAATTATAACTCATTCATTTACTGAAATATGATTTCACAAACTGAACTAAAAGAATTTCTCGACGAAAAATATTATCAATATAATGTGCCCGAATTTATTGAAAGCGATCCCATTCAAATTCCGCATATGTTTTCAAAAAAAGAAAATATCGAAATTTCTGCATTCCTAACGTCAACTATTGCATGGGGGCAACGAAAAACTATTATTAAAAACGCAAAGTTCCTTCTTAATTTAATGGATAACAGCCCTTTTGATTTTGTTTTGAATGTTACGGAAAAAGAATTGAAAATTTTTGAGAATTTCAAACATCGAACTTTTAATGGTGAAGATTGCATGTATTTCATCAAATCGCTTCAAAATATATATAAAAATCACGGTGGTTTACAAAATGTTTTCTATAAGGCATATTCTCAAAACCAGGAAATAAAAGATAGTTTGTTATATTTCAGGCAAGTTTTTTTTCAATTAAATCATCCGAAACGAACAACAAAACACATCTCAAATATCGAAAAAAAATCAGCCGCAAAAAGACTTAACTTATTTCTAATGTGGATGATAAGAAACGACAATCGAGCTGTTCATTTTGAACTTTGGGAGAATTTTTCGCCATCGAAATTATATATCCCATTAGATGTTCACTGTGGAAATATTGGTAGAAAACTGAACTTACTTCACAGGAAACAAAACGATTGGTTAGCTGTTTCAGAACTCACAAACAAACTAAAGGAGTTCGATGATCAAGATCCTGTAAAATACGATTTTGCTTTGTTTGGTATTGGCGTGAATGATGATTTGTAGAAAGAACGCTTGGCATTAGATAGACACAAAAAATCAAAATTGTTTTAAAACTCCATTTACTTTGGCAAAGTTTAGAAACTTAGGCATTGCTATGAAATAACTTGCCCATTCAAGCTTGCTCTTTTGCACGCAAACTTCGTTAAAAATACTCGCCGTAGCTATGGCTATGCCTGTGTTTTTTGCCTTGTTATCGTACAAAATAACTTCGCTTGCATGGTCAACTTATTTCGTAGCAAAGCCTTAGTGAAATTTACCTCCTGATTTTCAGGTCTTTTTTATAAACATAAACATTCGCTTTGGCTTAGAACTGTTCAAATACTTTTCAACAAAATCTTTTTCTCGCTCCATGTTTGAAATTAGTTTAGGCATCCTTTTTCTTGAATCTGAAATTAGTTTATTCAAGTCTTTATTGTTCGACACTAAAGTTTGAAACATTTTGTCTGCAGCATAAATACTTGTCTCAATATCTGAAATCATTTTTTTTAATGTGCTGTCGGGCAATTTTGTTTTCAGAAATTGTTTGTTTTTATAAGAAATATACAGATTGTAGATATCTATTCCATAGTTTAAAGTATCAATTGCAATATTGTATTTTGTGTTTTCAATTTGAAAATAATTTTCATCTATCTGAATTTTAATTAATTCATTGATAATTCCGGATTGTATAATTCGCTTGTTCGATTGTTCCAAAGCCGCAACCACATCAAGTTGTTCATGTTTTGTTATTGAGTCCTTGTATTCAAAACTACCCGATTGTTCAATCTTTGAGAAATCCTGATTGTAAAAATCTTGATGGTTAATCGGATTTTCTAAAAACTGCCAAATTGGGTCGAAAGGAATATGTGTTTTTACAAATATTTTTGGCTCTATCAAGAAGTACTCATCGCAAAATTTATGTATAAATCTGTCATTTTGTTCATATCCTGCTGCCCAGGTTACATCAATATTGTAATATTTGGAATCGATTAGTATAGCATTCCAAACATGACTCAAATTTATTATTTTTCCATCTGTATTTCTGGCATATCCTCGAATCACATATGATTTTATCTGCTGAACCACACACATTGCATGAAAAATTTCAGAATAATGCTGACAAATTCCTTGTCTGTTTTCAAGAGCCTCATCAATTATTTCACTTTTGGAAAAGTATCTGCGAACTATGTTTTTTTGCTTTAAATCGTATTTGATGTTATGGGCTATCCATACATAAAAAGCTCGGGTTTTATCTTTGTCGGAATAGAGATTTTCTGATAAATAAGTAGATATTTCTTCTATAGTTTGCAAAGAATCAGGCACAGACTTCGACCTACCGTCGATTTCCGAATTGCAAATTCCTGCTGTCGGTAAAAGAATTACAATAAGAAATAATATTTTAGTTTTCATTTCTGTGAAAATTTAAAATTTCAATTGAAGCAAAAAAATATTTAAATACCAACAATTTATTCATTATTAAATTCATTTTTTAGTTCAATAACAACATTTTTCTGATTATCCGTAAGGTTATCTGCGGTAAAAAATGAAATTCCTTTTGCACCGTTTTCCTTTGCTAGAATTATTGCATTCCTTAAATCTGATGGTTCTCTCAATGCAGAAACATATAATCCCGAAAATATTGGAAAATCCACATCGTTCACACCCTGCCTCGTGGCAAATCCTATCCAATTTATATTTTCATTATAGAAATTTTGATAAAGCATTGGAAATGCAGCATCTAAATCCCAATCGTTCCAAGCCTGTCGTACCATTTGACGCGACATTTCCGGAAATGGGAAAACTGCCGCAGTCATTTTGGTGTCGTTGCTGTGGGCTATATTAACCAGATCGTTTACTAAAGTTGTAATTGCATTAAGCCTGTATTGTCGCCACTCTGTACTTAATTCAGGATTTTTAAAATCAATTGGATCTTTGCCAAAAATCTTTTTAAACCCTTCTCGTGCAATAGGATGATAGCCAAAATCATATTCAGGCATTTCATGATCTTGAATCAAGCCATATTTTGGTTGCAAATCGGCACCAAGAATTACATCTACATAACGCACATAATCTAAATGAATAGATGCCAGTCCTTTAACTTTTGTTAGCTTTCTTACAATATTTTTAATATGATTGCATGCGTCCGGATGAAATGGACTTAACCACTGATAATAATCGACATAGGCTCTATACTCTAATGAATTTTGCCCAAGTCTATTGACTGCATACCACTCTGGATGTTTTTTTGCGATTGAATCGTTCGGTCTGTTTAGTGTCCACATCCAAGCATGGATTTTTATGTTTTTTTCATTGGCATATGGCAATAACTTATTAAAAAATTCGGGACTTCCGCTAAGCAATATTTCAGATATTCCCAATTCTCGATAATAGTTTAACTTATCAATCCAAATTTCTTTTTCAAAAGTTTTTCCACCATGGGCCCAAGCAGCAAAAATGAATTTTTCGGAAGTTTCTTTAGTGCTCAATTGAGAAATTTCGCTGGACTCTTTGCAAGAAAAAAATGTAAATGCTAAAATAATAACCAAAAAATATTTCATTGTCAGAAATCTAAATTTTCATATAAGAATTAGTTGATAGTTTTGCTTGGCTTCACCCTTTTGTTTTTCCGGTCATTTCTACAATTGTTAATTTCAGCACACAAGTTCTGTTCAAAATTCTACTCTCGAACGAAAAATCGGATTTGTTAGTGTAATGTTCCATAATCATATTCAACCCGTAATTTCTTTCCTTTTCATCCTGAACAATTGAAATATTTCCATTTCCAACAATGCTTTTAAAATTCATGGTGCATTGGCAGGCAGAATCAGAAATTATTAATTTGTGAGCAGTGTCAATTTGGAAGCAAACATTATTGTTTTTAGAAATCACATCAAGTTTTCTGCCCTTTTTTGCCGTGTGAAAATATATTGATTTTTTCTCTACTGAATATCCAAAATTCATTGCAACAATATATGGCAAATTTCCATCGCACAAAGCAATTCTACAAATATCAGCATCTTGAAAAACCTGACTAAATTCAGCAGAACTATCAAAATTCTTTTCTTTTTGTTTCATTATAAAATTCCTGTTTATAATTAAAATTTTGTCAAAAATATAAATATTGCTGATTATTTTGAATATACTTCGTTCCTCTAAGAAAACTCCATTTTATTCAAATGGCTTTAAGAAAACGGCAAGAACAAGGCTTGTGAAGAATTTGGAACTCAGGAGTTTACTTTTGTAAATGACTGATTCAAAATTCAAGCATAACGCAGTTATTGTCGTTTTCTTAGAGCCACTACTTCAAATAAAAAATCTCTGCCAAAGTAATTACAATCAATGATGTAATCATACTTATCATCATCATCACAAAAAAATCGGATAAGTAATGTTCATAAATCATAAACAACATACACATATAGAAAAGAAAACAGCCAACAATACTGACTAAATATTGCTTCTTTTCATTAAAATAAAATCTGGCTGCGGCAATTGAAACTAATGGCACCAAAAAAAACCAAAAGACTATGACACTTATAACATTCCACCCAAACAACAAAGAATAAGGCACAAGCACAGCTGATAATGAAGCTATTACTACAAATATTGAAATAATTATGTTCGCTCTGATTTTTTGAAAATTTAAGGTTTTCATAATTTAAATATTTTTAGTTCGGGTATAAATTTCTTAAATTAAAATACAAAACCAAATCCTCATTTTTGAAATATGCCAAAAAAAAGCTCAATTGTAAATCATACAATTGAGCTTTAAAACTGCAAAAAGTTTTATAGAATCTGAAAAAAACTATTTGATAAGAAGTTTTTTAGTTTGCTTGTTATCGCCTGCTATTAAGGTATATGAATAAATACCACTTTGCAAATTGCTAAGGTCAATTGAAATTCTATGTTTTCCTCCGGTTTTTTCACCAAGCTCAAAAGTTTTTACTTTTTTTCCGGCTATATCGAAAATACTCAAGTTCACATCGCATGAATTTGAAATACAAAATGATATTTCAGTTTCGCCTGAACATGGATTTGGAGTATTTTGATTGAGCACAAATTCTTGATTTTGCAAATCTGCAACACTTGATGTTTCCGGTGGTATTCCAAAATTTAAACGAATCATAGGCAGATCATCAGTAATATAACCCCAATCGCCATCAGACACTAAATAAATATATGCAGTTTGCGGAATATGAGAGAAAGAATTGTCGCTTCCTACATAAAAATCCGGGCCATAAGTTTCTATACCAACATTAATTAATCCGACTCGAAGATATTCGCTTTGAGCATCGAATTCGAATGGAATATCTATCCATCTTCCTATATCGGTGGCTGAAATTACATATTCGTCCGAGGTGAGCATGGTTGGCCAATTCTCGGTTTCCGGATCCCATATTTTTGCAATAATAGTAGATCCTTCCTGAGTATCTTCATGTACAAAAACTGAAACCGAAGCAGCAGCGGTGCTTTCATCGAGAGGGTCACCTGCCACCGAAATATAATATCTTACGCACCAGGCATCTCCATCGCCAGAGTTTGCTGTTTCTGAAATATAAGTGCCAGTGTATGCTCCGGTTGGGCTGGCAGGATCAGTATCGCGGGCAAATACAGAATCGGTAATTTCAAATTCGATCTCACCAAAATTATCTTCAATAACTAATTCCGTGTCATCGAAAACCAGCTCATGATAACTGGTATATTCACCTATTTCGCTTGGGAAAAATGCCGGTTCAATTAGTTTTGAAGTATCTAATGTCATCGACAAAAGATTTAAAGTATCACCAAAAGAAGTAAAAATAGTATCGTTTTGTTTGGCTACATCAATTTTTACAGAAACATTTTGAGTTGTTGCACCAATATTTGTAGCAACTCCCTGAAACATAATTCCATTATTATCTTCTATTGCTTCCGAGATTTGGCGTAGTGGAATTTTTGTGATCAAGCCAAAATTTGTATAAAAAAAGCTCGGAACTACTTCTTTCATATAGATGTTAACATCTGGCGTTTCAAACACTTCAATATTGTCGATGGAACAATCTGCGGCATCCGTGCCAAAATATTGAAATCCAATTCGTATTCCTTGTCCGGAATATGAACTTAAATCCAGAACTGCTGTTTTCCATTCCCAATTGTCCCAGGGCCAGCAAAAGGCTGCGCTACACATTTCTTCATTATCTTCAATCCAAATAGCATCTGTCCATGTAAGACCACTATCTAATGTAATTTTCACCATCAAATCTGCATTATCATTGGGTTCTAACAACCAATAATAACTGGTGTTAAAATCGAATTTCATTGTGATTGCCTGAGCCGGAAGTACAATTGTTGGAGTAATAATCCATTCGTCTTGTGCTGGCGGAGGAACAACATCATCCCAATTTACTGTTGCTGATGGAGTAGGATTACCGTATTGACTGGATTGTACCCAATTTTTATTAGGACTTGTATTGACAAAAGTCCAGTCGGCCGGCGGCCATGTATCGAAACTTTCTGACAAAAGAGTGGTGGTTGTACTTTTTATATACTTTGTATCGGTTCTGCATGGTACATTGTCAGCACTTCGGCTGGCCATATCAGTTTCATCAAATTTACTTTTCTTCGATTTATTTGTGTAAGATTGCGCAAATGAGCTAATGCCAATTGCTATTAAAAATGTTAAGATGATTAATTTTTTCATATCTTTGTTATGTAAAATAATTTATTAATAGATTATTTGAAAAAGTAGGGGGATAGTTGGTGAGAGTTTTATTATGAGTTGAGTTGCCAGCTACCCCCTACAAAATGATTTTTATAATTTAGTATCCGTGTTATTAAATACTATTGGTTGCCATGAGTTAATAATTATTATATAAAAATCATTAGTATATTATGAATGTTATTTTCTTCAATTCTCAATAAAAATTAAAGAATATAACTGTTATAAAAATTTTTAAAACTACGGAGGTTTGAATTTATCAACAAAAGAATTGTCTTCAATTAATAAAATGGAAATTTGTGAATTATTATAATAAATGATTGTGGGTCTTTTTTTAAAGCATCTATTTATTCGCAATTTTTGTCTCATATTTTAATCCCATAAAGCAATATTTTTTAAAGCACAAAATCTTTCAATACATATGCCATAGTCCGTAAAACTCGTGAACTCAAAAGAATACAACACAAATTTCAAAATAAAAAATTAATAATTGTACATATCTGAACAGTTCGATGTACTATTTTGAACACTATGAGGGGGATGCCATAATCAAATGGCGATATTTGAATTTTATTCTACAAGAAAATGTCTAATAATCTTGCTTCAAGAAAAATTGCAATTCACAAATACATTTTCTCTTTTGCAAAATCCAGAACAATTTCAACATTTTTCTCAATCTTTTCATCGATTAGTTTCAATGAAAACATTGTATCGGTATTTCTTTGAGATAAACCAAAGTTGTAGGCTTTATCGTAATAATTTAAAACTAAATTAACTAAAGTATAAAAATCGTTTTTTTCAAGCGCCTCAATAGCCCTTTTTGTATTTAAACCACCGAGTCGTTTTTCAATTTTTAAAATTGAAGACAAAATGATTTTCTTATCGAAATCAGCATATTCTTCAATCAATTTGTCAATCCTTTTTTCTATTGGCACAGAAATTTTAAGTACCGGACTATTTCTCATCTGTTTATATAATTCGTTCGGTATGCGTGCTTTACCTATGGTTGCACTTTCGTCCTCGAACCAAATTGGCTTTGAAAAATCGAATTTTTGCCATTTCTCAAAAAGAAGATTTTCGAAATATTCTACCGTTGGTTGCTCTTCTTTACCAATTGAACCAAAAGCCGATCCTTTATGATTTGCGAGTAGTTCGAGGTCGAGAATCTGGTGCCCTTTTTCTTCTATTTTTCTCAAAATTTCCGATTTTCTACTTCCGGTCATTCCGCCTAAAACTATTATTTTCGCTTTTCTGCAGAAGCTCGACAAAACAAAATTTCTAAATCTTTTATAACCTCCGTCAAGAACTAAAATTTCATAACCTACTTGACTGAAAAGCCATGCCATACTTTCACTTCTTTTTCCGCCACGCCAACAATGTAGTAGAACTTTTTTCTGTTTTGTTACTTTTTTTAATTTGTTGATATAGACAGTCAATTTAGGCCCAACCATTTCGAGTCCCAGCAAAGTAGCTTTTTCATTGCCCGACTCTTTATATTTTTTTCCGATTTGCTCTCTTTCTGAGTTTGTAAACAACGGAATGTTTATAGCATTCGGAATATGTCCTTTTTCGAATTCCACTGGAGATCGAACGTCAATCACAGGGTGCTTTTCCGAAAGTTTCAAGAATTCATCAATTTCAATTTTTGTCATTTTGTTTTATTTGTTGGAAGCTTCCCATAATAGTTAATACAGAATTAGGCTGAAAATTAAGCACTTACTTGCAATATTTTTGAATTTCCCTACTTGCTTCGGCAAAACCCAGACTTTGTGCTTTATAATAGTCTTTGCAAGCATCGTCTTTTTTCCCAATTTTTATTTTCGACATTCCTCTTAGGAAATATGCTGTGCCATCTTTGGGGTTCAGTTCAATTGTTTTCGAGAAATCGCTTATTGCAGCATTGTCGTTTCCTTCAATAGTAAAGGCTATTCCGCGATTTGCATACGCTTCGGAATAATCTGGCTTGAGCAATATTGCATTATCGTAATCGCTCATTGCAGCTTCCAGATTTTGCAGATTTAAATATACATTTGCTCTGTTCGAATATGCTTGAGCATAATCTGGTTTCAGCTCAATTGCTTTATTATAGTCTTCGAGAGCTTGCGAAAACTTTGCCAAATCTAAAAAAGCTCCTCCCCTATTATAATATGCTTTTTCTTGATTTGGTTTTAGTTTGAGAGATTTGTTATAATCCTTAACAGCCCCTATCAAATCACCAGTTTCTTTTCTTGCAGTAGCCCTGTTTAAATAAGCCTGCGCTTGGTCTGGTTTATGTGCAAGTGCTTGATTATAATCTTTTATTGCAGATTGATATTTTTTTATTTTGTATTTCGCATTTCCACGATTTATCCATGCAATTGGAGCTTCGGTATGTTTTGATAGAACATCATCCCAAAGGGTCATGCTATTTTCCCAAACTTTTGTTCTATTAAAAGTTAAAACTGAAAGTATTAAAATATATAAAGAAATTATTGCTATGCCAAATTTTCTGAAATTTCGATATTTTTGATTTATTTGATGGAAAAAAAATCCAACAAGAAAAAAGTAACCGATGGATGGAATATATGTATATCTGTCGGCAAACATGGCACTTCCTACCGGAATTATTTGCATAACAAAGATGATATTTGCTAAAAAAAACAAAATTCCAAAACGACCAAAATGCGAGCGTTTAATTGTCAAAATCAATCCTACAGAAAGAGCAATAAAGATTATCAAAAAGAAGTAGAATTTTGCAGGAATTGCACCTCCAATTTTGATTGGATATGGATAAATTGCCGACAAATTTACTGGCATCAACAACTTGAAATGATATTGACAAAAACCGTAGCACGCAAATAAAATCCTTTCATAAAACTTAAAAACGCTGCCATCTGCAATAGCATCACCTGTTTGCTGGGCATGTAGTGCAACAATTCCGAAAATTAATGACAGGATAAAATATGGTATTTTTTCAAGTAATACTTTTTTGCTTAGAATTTTGCGTTTCAAAACCAAATCGATGGCTATCAGGCTGAGTGCAAGCGAAACAGCCATTCCTTTAGACAACAAGGACAGAATGAAAAAAAGAAGGGAAAATATGTAATTTTTATTCTTTTTGCTTTTTACAAATTTTAAATACTGAATTATTGAAGCCAAAAAAAACATAGAATACAACAAGTCTTTCCTTTCAGAAATCCACGAAACAGACTCTACATGAAGTGTATGTACAGCAAATAAGGCAGCAGTGATTAATGCAATTTCAGTTTTGTTAGACAAACCAATAATTTCCAAAATCAAAAATATCATCCAAAAAACCAAGACGATATTTATAAGATGCAACAAAACATTTACAAAATGAAAAACAAAAGGATTTTGTCCGGCTATTTGAAAATCAAGAGATAAGGATAAAAGCGTGAGTGGATGATAGTTACTAATAAAATACTCAGTGAAAATTGTTTTAACATTTTCAAAAGAAAGATTATGAATTAGTTGATTTTCGGTAATATAACCCCCATCGTCCCAATTCGTAAAATCGCTGGTGAACGTTGGAAAGTAAACCATAATTGTCAATAAAAGAATTGCAATCAAAAGAAATTTTTTGTTTTTACTTTCTACCTGAATTTTGGTTTGAACTTTAGATTTATTTTTTGGAATTTTGTTAGCCAATGATTTTTTATATTTTTTTTTCATGCCAAAAAATGTTTTGCAAAATTATTAAGCACTGAATACCAACAAACTACACTTCATTTTCGATTGTCAGTTTTGTTGGATGTGATTACATAGAAGTAAAAAAATCAATCAAAAATAAGCTATATTTTTCGTTCAGTAGTGTATTCAACAAGCTCGGAAAGCGATTGTTTAGCCTTGCTATCAGGAAATTCCGATAAAATATCCAAAGCTTTTTGTTTATATTCTATCATTTTTGTGTGAGAATAATCTATGCCTCCATTTTTTGTAACAAAGTCTATAACTTCTTTTACTTTTTTTGAATTATTATTATGTCGATTTATAATGCGCAAATATTTTTTCTTGTCGGAAGACGAAACATTGTTCAAAACATGAATCAAAGGAAGCGTAAGTTTTTTTTCTTTAATATCGTTTCCGGTAGGTTTTCCTATCAAATTTTTAGACTGATAATCAAAAATATCGTCTTTTATCTGGAATGCAATGCCAACATATTTTCCAAAAAGCATCATTCTTTCGACTGTCTTGTCGTCAGCTCCAGCAGATTTTGCACCGGCACCACAACATGAAGAAATTAGTGTAGCCGTTTTTTTTCTGATTATTTCAAAATAAACCTCCTCAGTAATATTAAGTTTGCGAGATTTTTCGATTTGCAACAATTCTCCTTCGCTCATTTCTTGCACCGAGTCCGACACAATTTTCAGCAAATCGAATTCTTTTTCTTCAACAGCAAGTAAAAGTCCTTTTGCAAGTAAAAAATCGCCTGTAAGAACAGCAATTTTATTTTTCCAAAGAGCATTTATTGAGAAAAAACCACGTCTTTCGTAAGCCTCATCTACAACGTCGTCGTGTATGAGTGTAGCTGTATGTAGCAGTTCAATCATCGCAGCCGCAGTATGGCTCGAACGATTTGTTTCTCCATGAAGTTTTGCCGAAAGGAAAACAAACGCAGGTCGCATTTGTTTTCCTTTACGGCGAATTATATAGTTTGTAATTAAGCCAAACAGAGGAACTTTACTTTTCAATTGTTTCCTGAAATATGGCTCAAATTTTACCATTTCATCAGCAATGGTAGCTGTAATTTTATCTATTGCAGACATATTTTATTGTGCTCCGACCAACAATAAAAGCTAATTAACTTAGCCGGTACTTTTTATAAAAAGATTTGAAAAATTTTGAATAATTAGATTTTAATTGCAGTCAAAAACAGATTAACGATTTTTGTACATATCATCATAATATTTTTCGTAATCGCCAGAAATAATACTATTCAACCATTTTTCATTGGCAAGATACCAATCTACTGTTTTTTCGATACCTTCCTCAAATTGCAGCGATGGTTCCCAGCCGAGGTCGTTTTTAAGTTTTGTAGAGTCAATTGCATAGCGCATATCATGCCCGGCACGGTCGGTTACAAAAGTTATTAGCTTAGCTGAAGTTCCGGCTTGGCGACTAAGTTTTTTGTCCATTACTTCACAAAGTTTCTTTATCAAACTAATATTTGTCCATTCGTTGTTGCCACCAATATTGTATGTTTCACTATCTTTTCCTTCATGGAAAATAATGTCGATTGCTGTTGCATGATCTTCAACAAAAAGCCAATCGCGAATGTTTTCGCCTTTTCCATAAATTGGTACCGGCTTATTATTTTTGATATTATTTATTGCAAGTGGGATTAACTTTTCAGGAAACTGATTTGCTCCGTAATTGTTTGAGCAATTTGATATTACTGCAGGAATTTTAAATGTATGATTATAGGCACGCACCAAATGGTCTGAACTTGCTTTTGAAGCTGAATAAGGACTTTTTGGGTCGTAAGGAGTTGTTTCAACAAAAAAGCCTTCGCTTCCGAGCGAACCATATACTTCATCAGTTGAAACATGATAAAATCTTTTATTCTCGAAATTGTTCATCCAGACTTTCCTAGCAGAATTCAACAGATTTACTGTTCCTACAATATTTGTATGAATAAATTCCAATGGATTTGAAATTGATCTGTCAACATGCGATTCGGCGGCAAGATGAATTACTGAATCAAATTTATATTTTCCAAATAGAAAATCTATCAAGCCAGCATTATTAATATCGGCTTTCACAAATTCGTAATTTGGCTTTTGGTCTATATCTTTAAGATTTTCAAGATTTCCGGCATATGTTAAAGCATCTAAATTAATGATTTTATAATTTGGGTATTTGTTAACAAATAATCGAACTACGTGCGAACCAATAAATCCAGCACCACCGGTTATTAGAATAGTTTTGTTCATCCTTGTAATTTTTTATAGTTTAATTTTTATTTTTCCTAATATTTTGTTCCCATTTCCATGCCGAAAGCATTGTATCGTCCAGATTTGTTTCTGCTTGCCAGCCAAGTTCTTCGTTTGCAAATCGGGTATCGGCAAACACTGCTGTTACATCGCCAGCTCGCCGCGGCACTATCTTATAATTTAAGTTTTGTTTTGCAACTTTTTCAAACGATTTGATAACTTCAAACACCGATGAACCTTTTCCGGTTCCAAGATTAAAATATTCAAAATCAAGTTTATTTTTTTCTCCGACCAATCGCTGGATAGCAATAACATGTGCTTTTGCTAAATCTACAACATTAATATAATCTCGAATGCAAGAGCCATCAGGCGTATCATAATCGTCGCCAAAAACACTAAGTTGTTCTCTTAATCCGATTGCTGTTTGTGTAATAAACGGAACCAAATTGTTTGGAACTCCAATTGGCAATTCTCCAATGTGTGCCGTAGGATGAGCCCCAATAGGATTAAAATATCGTAGTGCTATTGCCTTAATTTTCTTTGAAGCTATTATAGAATCTTGAATTATCTCTTCAGAAATTTGTTTAGTATTTCCGTAAGGAGAATTTGCTTTAACGATTGGAGCTTCCTCGTTTACAGGCAATTTTTCGGGCTGACCGTAAACTGTACAAGACGATGAAAAAACAAAATTGCTAATATTGAATCTAATCATAGCATCGAGCAAATTGATAAGCGAAGCTAAATTATTGTGGTAGTATTTCAAAGGCTCGGCAACCGATTCTCCAACGGCTTTATAGGCTGCAAAATGCACTATTGCTTCAATATTCTGATATTTTGAAAAGAAATCATCTACTTTACTTTTTTCAGCCAAATCGAATTGCTCAAAAGCTGGACGAACTTTAGAAATTTTTTCAATCCCATCTAAAACTTCAATTTGCGAATTCGACAAATTGTCAACAATAATTACTTCAAAACCACTATTTTGTAATTCAACAACAGTATGTGAACCAATATATCCTGTGCCTCCGGTAACTAATATTTGTTTTTTCATATTTATATTCTTTAATTTCTAATAACAAACTGCTAAAAATAATCTATTTTAATGAAAATTGAATCATAATTAAATTGTTTCTCTAATTAATTTGATTAAACCCCTCAGCAACTCTATCCGATAATGTGTTCATAAAATCTTTGAGCTTACTGCCAAAAGCCATTTTTAACATAGGATTTAATGTAATATCGAGAGTAAATTTCATGCGAGTATCAAATTCTGAAATTTGTTTCAATTGAATCCAAAATTTAAAATCGTATTTTGTATTCGAATCCGGAACTATTTTTATTAAAGAAAACTCCTTTTTCTCAAGCATTTTCATTGAAATAAATCCAATCATATTTATTTCAAAGGAGCAAGTATCTTCGGTTGATTGCCAATTTTTTACATCCGATGGCAACATTGATTTCAAATTATTGAAGTTCGACAATTTACTATAAATCAGGCTTGCAGGCTGATTTATTCTTGATTGATGACTTTCGTATCTTGTCATATTTTTATTGATTTTTGAAGATTTTTTATTGTCCCGATAGCCATCAGGATTTTATGGATTATATATTTATTATTAATTCACAATTAAAAAGCTACTGCCATTCAGAAGGATTATTTCTCCATTCTTTCAATGTTTCAATCTGATTTTCAGAAATAAATTCAGTTTCTAAAGCTGTATCAATCATTGCATTGTAGTTGCATAAAGTAGTCAATTGGCAATTAGAATTTAAGAAATTTTGTTTTGCAATTTCAAAACCATATGAAAAAATTGCTAATAATCCTAAAATCTCGCAACCAGCTTTTCTCAGAGCTTCCACAGCTTTTAGGCTACTACCTCCGGTCGATATCAAATCCTCTATCACCACAACCTTCTGTCCTTCAACTATATGCCCCTCGACAAGATTTTCTAAACCATGTTTTTTGGTTGAAGACCGGACATAAACAAAAGGCAAATTCAAATAATCTGCTACTAAAGCCCCGGTTGCTATTGCCCCGGTTGCGACTCCTGCAATCACATCAGCATCAGGATATTTTTCAGAAATAATCTTTGCGAATTGCTCTTTAATTAAATTTCTTGTACTTGTAAAAGATAAAGTTTTTCGGTTGTCGCAATAAATTGGCGATTTCCAGCCCGATGCCCAAATAAAAGGGTTTGAAGGTTGCAATTTTATTGCTTTAATTTGCAATAAATGTTCAGCAATTTGTTTTTCTAAATTTTCCATAATGCAAAAGTATAAAGTTTTTTTTAACAGTAGAATCGTTTATTTAAGCCAAACCAAACTTAAAAACATTGATCAATATTACAAATTCGAAAACAAAGAGAAACTATTCGAAGAAATAGAAATATTCATTTTAAATGAAAAAATGAATTCCTTGAATGTTATCGGCAACGATTTAGAAAACCTTTTTGAGAATTTTAAATCATATTTTTCAGAAATCGAAGCTGCCGGAGGTATAGTCAAAAATGAAAAAGACGAAATTCTTTTCATTTTCAGATTAGCAAAATGGGATCTTCCGAAAGGAAAAATTGAAAATAATGAAACTCCTGAACGTGCCGCTATTCGTGAAGTTGAAGAAGAATGCGGAATTTCAAATCTCCGAATAAGCTCTAAATTACAAAACAGTTATCATATATATTTCCTGAAAGCTAAGTACATTTTAAAAAAAACATACTGGTTTGAAATGGAATATTCTGGCAATGAAAACTTAATCCCGCAAACTGAAGAAGACATCACAGATGCACGCTGGTTCAACAAAAAAATGACGCAGACAGTTTTAGACAACACTTATGATTCCTTAATAGACATAATAAAAGAGGCTACAAAAGGCAAATAAGCTGAAAATTAAATCTAAAACCAAAAAAGTTATTTCACAAATGGTAACTACACCGGAAAAACAAAAATAGAGCTTTGAACGAAAATAAAATATCAGGCTAAAAAACTGACCGATAAAATTAATAATAGGAAGAATATACTAAACAATCAAAATATTGATTTTATAAAATGAAAACTTTTGTACTTTTGCAAAAAAATTTTGTTGATTAATTTTTAAAACTATGAGAAACAGTAAAGCATTGATTATAGGAACATTAATAATATTGTTTTCACTTAATCTGTATTCACAAAAAAGAGAATTAGAAAAAGCCGATCAGGCATACTCTATTCGGGAATTTGATGCAGCAAAAGATATTTATATAAAAGTGTACGGAAAACTTCAAAGCGACAAGGTAAAAAAGGCTGAAGTTACTTTTAAAATTGCCGAATGTTATCGTTATACAGGAATATCAAAAAAAGCAGAATCATGGTATAAAAAAGCAATTAAGAGAAAATATCCCGATCCGGTAATTTATATGTATTACGCAGATATGCTTCGCATGAACGAAAAATATGAGGAAGCAGTTGTTCAGTATAAAATTTACAAAGAGAAAGTTCCTGACGACGAACGAGGAGCATATGGAGAACAGGCTTGTGAACTTTCAGCCGAATGGAAAAATAATCCAACCCGTCATATTGTCGAAAACATGGCTTTTTTTAATACCAAAGAAGGTGATTTTAGTCCCACTTTTGCAAAAAAAGATTTTAAAATTGTATATTTTACATCTTCACGGCAAGGCTCTACCGGCGAAAAAATCAGTAAACTTACCGGACAATATTATACCGACCTATACCAAACTGCACTCGACAGGAAAGGAAAATGGAGTATCCCAACTCCTCTCGTAGAAACTATAAATTCTGAATACGACGAAGGAGCTTCCTCACTAAACAAAAAAGCAAACACATTGTTTTTTACCCGTTGCCGCTTTGAAAAAAATAAAAAACTTGGCTGTCAAATTTATTCTGCCAAAAAGAAAGGTGTAAATTGGGATGTTCCTACATTATTAAATATTGCTCCCGATAGTGTCGATGTGAAACACCCATCGCTATCTGCAGACGAAACAACATTGTATTTCACAGCAACCATGCCCGGAGGATATGGAGGCAGAGATATTTGGATGGCAAAAAGAGAAAAAAAGAATAAACCTTTTAGCGAACCAATAAATTTGGGACCGGAAATCAACACCAAAGGAAACGAAGCTTTTCCATATATTCATTCAAATGGGAACCTATATTTTTCGTCCGATTATCATCTCGGAATGGGTGGACTTGATATTTTTGTTGCAGAAAAAGGAGAAGATGAAAAATGGAAAATATCAAATCTACAATATCCTATAAATTCTGCAAAAGACGATTTTGGAGCAATTTATGAAGGAACTAAAGATAAAGGATTTTTCACATCGAATCGTAGAGGTGGAAAAGGTGGAGACGACATATATTCATTTATGCTTCCACCAAAACTTTTTTCTATTGAAGGTTTTGTGAAAAATGAAAAAACCGATGGAGTAATTTTGGGCTCGAAAGTAAAAATTATGGGCGATGACGGTTTTACACTCGAAATGAAAACAGAAGCAGATGGTTCATTCAAATTTAAGCTTAAACCTGAAGTTGACTATGTGATTACTGCACAAATGGAAGGATATTTATTGGGGAAAATTAACGAATCGACAAAAGGTCTTGACGAAAATAAAGATTTTTATGCAAATTTTACACTTTCTCCTATAGTGAAATTTACGGAAATTCCCCTTCCAAATATCGAATACGGTTATAATAAAGCAACACTCCGACCAGAATCTATGGTTGAATTAGATAAACTTGTTGAAACTATGGAAGATAATCCAACTATTACAATAGAATTAAATTCTCATACAGATTATATTGGTAGTGATGATGCCAATATAACTCTATCTAATAAGAGAGCTCAATCTGTAGTAAATTACTTGGTATCAAAAGGAATAGCTTCTGACAGAATGCAATCTAAAGGTTTTGGAGAATCGAGTCCAAAAACTGTAACCAAAGATGATGCTGTCATTTATCCTTTCCTAAAAGAAGGCGATATTTTAAGCGAAGAATTTATTAAATCTATCGAAACTGAGGAACAACAACTTGGTGCAAATCAGCTAAATAGAAGAACATCATTTAGCATTTTAACAACCGATTACATCCCAGCAAACCTTCCTCAAGAAAATATTGAAGAACAATAACTTATCAAGAAAAACAAGAATGAAAGATATTTGATAAGTATAAGAAACAATTGTTAATAAACTAATTACTAAAACGTTCCGATTCTATCAGGGACGTTTTTTTTTACAAAAAATTAAATAAAATGTCTTCAAAATCAAGATATGAAAACAGAGGGGTTTCGGCTTCAAAAGAAGATGTACATAATGCTATCAAAAAAATCGACAAAGGACTTTTTCCTAAAGCGTTTTGCAAAGTAATTCCGGACATTCTTGGTGGCGACCCCGATTACTGCAATATTATGCATGCCGATGGAGCCGGCACAAAATCTTCTCTGGCATATATTTATTGGAAAGAAACCGGAGACCTTTCTGTTTGGAAAGGAATTGCACAGGATGCAATTATTATGAATATTGACGATTTGCTATGCGTTGGAGCCACCGAAAATATTTTACTGTCTTCAACAATTGGAAGAAATAAAAACCTAATCTCGGGAGAAGTAATTTCTGAAATTATAAATGGAACCGAAGAAATTATTGAAGAGCTTAGAAAACTTAACATTTCAATTTTTTCAACAGGTGGCGAAACTGCAGATGTTGGCGATTTGGTTCGTACAATAATTGTTGATTCTACAGTAATTTGCCGAATGCCGAAAAAAGAAATTATTTCAAATGAAAAAATAGCTGATGGAGATGTGATTGTAGGATTTTCTTCGAGCGGACAAGCAAGCTACGAAAATGAGTATAATTCCGGAATGGGCAGCAATGGTTTAACTTCTGCAAGGCACGATGTTTTTTCAAAATTAGTTTCAAAGAAGTTTCCGGAGAGTTACGACCAGAATATTCCAGAAGATTTAGCATATTCCGGCAAATATTTTCTTACCGATGAAATTACTAAATTGGAGACAACTATCGGAAAATTAGTTCTTTCGCCAACTCGAACATATGCACCACTTATAAAATCTATTTTGAAAAAGCATAGACAAAATATTCACGGGATGATACATTGCTCGGGTGGAGCTCAAACAAAGATTTTAAACTTCGTTGAAAATTTGCATATAATTAAAAACAATATGTTTGAAATACCACCTCTTTTTGAAATTATTCAGCAACAATCTGAAACTGAGTGGAAAGAAATGTACAAAGTTTTCAATATGGGGCATAGATTTGAAATTTATTTACCAGAAAAATTTGCCAATGATATAATAGAAATTTCAAAATCATTTAATATCGATGCAAAAATTGTTGGGCACTGCGAAAAAAATGTGGGTAAAAAACTTTCCATCATTAGCGAAAAAGGAAAGTTTACATATACATAGGTAAAAGTTGAATAACAAATGTCAATAGTCTAAAAAATTCAGGAAATTGAAAATAGAACATTAATTGACAACAACTTAACTACACAAAATCTAATAAAAAATAAAGAAATGATAATTGAAAAACTCGAAGGAATAAAAACAAGATACGAAGAAGTTGAAGAGCTGATAAGTTCGCCGGAAATAATGCAGAATATGAAGAGATATATTCTGCTGAACAAAGAATTTAAGAGCCTAAAACCAATAATTAAAGCACACAAAGATTATAAAAACATTATTGACAATATCAGTTCCACCAAAAGTTTACTTTCGAAAGAAAAAGACGAGGAGATGCGAGAGATGGCAAAAATGGAGCTCGACGACCTACAAAAGAATAAAATAGTTCTTGAAGAAGAAATAAAAATTCTGCTATTGCCAGCCAATCCAGAAGATGACAAGAATGCTTTTCTGGAAATTCGTGCCGGAACAGGAGGAGACGAAGCAAGTATTTTTGCAGGAGATTTATACAGAATGTATGTGAAATATTGCGACTCGCGAAAATGGAAAATTGAGAATGTACGAATTTCAGAAGGAACAGTGGGCGGATATAAAGAAATTGTTTTGAAAATCACCGGCGAAGGTTCATACGGAATTTTAAAGTATGAATCCGGTGTCCATCGCGTTCAGCGAGTTCCAAAAACCGAGACCCAAGGCAGAGTTCATACATCTGCAGCTTCTGTAGCTGTTTTGCCCGAAGCCGACCAATTCGATGTCGTAATTAAACCAGAGGATATTCGTAAAGATACATATTGCTCATCAGGTCCCGGAGGACAGTCAGTAAACACCACATATTCAGCGGTTAGGCTAACTCATACTCCGAGCGGTATAGTTGTTACTTGTCAAGACCAGAAATCTCAATTAAAAAATCTTGACAAAGCAATGGCAGAACTTCGTACTCGATTATATAATGTTGAACATCAAAAGCATTTAGATAAAATTTCGTCGAAAAGAAAAACTATGGTTTCTACTGGCGATAGATCTGCAAAAATCAGAACATATAATTGGCCACAAGGGAGAGTTACCGACCATAGAATTAGCCTGACTATGTATAATTTACAAGCAATAGTAGATGGAGATATTCAGGAATTAATTGACAAACTTCAAGTTGCTGAAAATGCTGAAAGACTAAAAGATAGTGGCATCAGCTAATATACAAAATATCAATTAATGAAATTCAAATCGAAAAGTTATATAGTGCCTCTAAGAAAACAGTTCAAAAATAAATTATTTTATAAAAATTGCCTGTTTTCTTTGAACCACTATATAGGAAAATTTGTAGTTTTATAATTTAAAAGTTGCAATTTGTAAATTACTTGAAACTTTTTTAATAAAACTACATAGTAGTATTTCAATGAAAACTATTTATTTTTTATGAAAAGAGAAAATTTATATCGAAGCATTATTGCAAAAAAAAGTTTTTTGTGCATAGGATTAGATTCTGATGTAAATAAAATTCCAAAGCATCTATTGAAATTTTCCGACCCAATATTCGAATTTAATAAACAGATAATAGATGCTACTCACGATTTAGCTATAGCATACAAACCCAATATTGCATTTTATGAAAGTGAAGGATCGGCAGGCTGGGAAAGTCTTTCAAAAACAGCTTTCTATATAAAAAACAATTATCCGGAGATATTTTTAATTGCAGACGCAAAAAGAGGCGACATTGGAAATACATCGAAAATGTATGCAAAAGCATTCTTTGAAAATATGCCATTCGATGCAATTACTGTTGCTCCATATATGGGAAAAGATTCGATTCAACCTTTTTTGTCTTATGAAAATAAATGGGTAATTATTTTGGCACTCACCTCAAACTCAGGAGCTTTCGATTTTCAAATGTTAGACACAAATAATGAAAAATTATTTAATCAGGTTCTCTCAATTTCGAAAACATGGGGCTCTGAAGAAAATATTATGTATGTGGTTGGAGCAACAAAATCGGAACATTTAAAAACAATAAGAAAAAACATACCGGAGCATTTTTTATTGATTCCCGGAATTGGTGCTCAAGGCGGAAGTTTAGAAGCAGTGTTTGAAAATGGCAAAAATAAATCCTGTGGATTAATTGTAAACTCTTCAAGAAATATTATCTTTGCGAAAAGTGATGAAAATTTTGCCGAATTTGCGAGAGCAAATGCTTTGAAGGTGAAAAAGTTGATGGAAAATTTATTGTGTAATTAAAATTTTGTTGTTGCTTGCTATGTCAATTAAAGAAAAAGCACTGAATGAAATAGATGACCTACTTGCTGTTGGAAAGGATATGACATGTAGAGAAATTACTGATAATGAGTTTTACGAATATATGACAAAAGTAAATTCGTGCCGCGAACTCATTTCAAATATTCCACAAAACGGACTCAACACAATAAACACTAATGATATTTTCAGAAGTATCGACAAAGATATTAAGGAAATCGAAGATATAGAAGCTAAACAAAGCTGGTGGCAACTGTTCAAAAAAGAAAAAGACATTCACCGACCCAGAAAAAATATAATTTGGAATGCTAATCTAAAATTTGATGGAATTAAGTTTTTGCTCACCGGAAAATAAATTCAAATAAATATTTCCATAGAGAAGTATAATTTGCTGAACTTTAAATTTATTAGGACAAAAATATTTACAGGTCCAAGCTATTTGCCCGGAATAGATTTTTCAGACCACCTTAATTATTGGGGATTTGGTTATGACGCAATGATGATTACGGACACAGTCTTTTATAGGAATAATAATTATGGGAACATCTAAAAATGCAAATTTCTTCGTTGTTTCAAAATTTTAAAATCCTCATTTACAATGGTAAACTGCGGTTTTAAAATCTCTTACGTCTTGAAATTTGATATTTTTAGAAGTCCCCTTATCATAATAGAGGAGACAAATTGGATACTCTCGATATCAGAAGAATGGCAAATGTAATTGATAGTGTTTATTTTGTTTTGCTGGCTTTATAAATACTCACAACTAATTGCAAACATACGTACTACAGATTCTCCAAACGCACTTTTTACAAGACTTATAATTTAAAGGAATATTGGATTTCTTCTAAAATAGTTTTCCTTTGTAAATTTATTGCGTTTTGATGAATGGATTCTTAAGTACTTGATTGAAATATTAATATTGTTATGAAAATATCAGATGTATATTATTTAAATAAATATAGAAATCGAAACCTTTATCATTCAAAACAGACAATAATGGCTTAATAAAGCCAATTTATTAAATATTAACAACAAATATGAACAATAATATTTACAGTGTAATTACAGGTTCGGGAAATTATATACCACCAAAAACTATAAAAAATGAAGATTTTTTAAATAATGAATTTTACGAAGCTGATGGTAGTAAAATAGAAAAACCCACTCAGGAAATAATCGACAAATTTCTGCAAATTACAACCATTGCCGAGAGACGGTATGTTTCTGACGATTTATTAACTTCCGACATAGCTTATTTTTCAGCTATTGAAGCTATTAAATCTGCCGATATTGATAAAGAAGAATTAGATTATATTATTGTTGCTCACAATTTTGGCGATGTAAAAACCGAAAATAAAAGATTAGATATTGTACCAAGTATTGCGGCTCGGGTAAAACACAAATTAGAAATTGAAAACCCATATACCGTAGCATATGATATCCCTTTTGGCTGCCCGGGTTGGTTGCAAGGAATTATTCAGGCTAATTATTTTATTAAATCCGGCGATGCTAAAAAAATACTTGTAATTGGTGCAGATATTTTATCAAGAGTTTCTGACCCTCACGACCGAGACAGTATGTTGTATGCCGATGGTGCAGGGGCAACTATTTTAGAATCAAGAAAAAGCGAAAATCCAATTGGGATATTAGCTCACAAAACACGTTCCGATACCTTCTTGTACTCGAAAATGTTGTATATGGGCAAATCATATAATCCTGACATTGAAAATAAATATGATATTTATTTAAAAATGAATGGAAGAAAACTTTATCAATATGCTCTTGAACATGTTCCGCAAGCAATAAAAGATTGTCTTGAAAAATCCAACATTCATATTAGTGAGATAAAAAAAGTGCTTATCCACCAAGCAAATGGAAAAATGGACGATGCAATTTTAAAAAGACTTTATAAACTTTATGAAATTACTGATATTCCTGAAAATGTTATGCCAATGACAATTTCGTGGTTAGGAAATTCATCTGTTGCCACAGTACCAACTTTGTACGATTTGATTATAAAAGGAAATTTAGACCAGCATGAAATCAACAATGGTGATACTATTGTTTTTGCCTCAGTAGGTGCCGGCATGAATATTAATGTGATGATATATAAAGTCTAACTAAACCAAAATAGTTTTTAAATAAAAAAGGCACATAATTTAATTATGTGCCTTTTTCATTTTTTCAGTAAAATCTATTTCGCTCGAATTAAATGAACAGCACCTTTATCTTCATAGGTATGTCCGTCTTTTCCAGTTGCTTTGTATGCCCAAAAATATACACCGGGTGAGGCTTCATTTCCGCTATCTAATTTTCCGTCCCACCAACCTGGATCCGGCTCGTCTTCCGATTCGTTCCATGTCCAGGAAAAGATTTGTTTTCCCCAGCGATTGAAAATATATCCCTCCATAAATTGTAAAGTCTCTGTTTGGAATCTGAAAACATCATTCTCGCCATCTCCGTTCGGAGTGAAAACATTTGAAGATTCAACCATAGATTCGGCATCAGTAAATATATACCCGCCAACTAAGGTGTCGGTACATTCAAATTCGCTTGTTACAACATACATATATTTATAGTAACCTGCTTTTGTAAATTCTACCTGAGGGTCGCTTCCTTCAATAATCTCTTCGCCATTTGGAAATATATATGGGTCTTCATCAGGGAATATTTCAGCAGGATGCAGTAAATCGGCATAGTTTGTATCATATTTTATATAGTAAAAACGCCATTCAAATCCATCTCCAACTTCATAATCTGTAATTGTAGTAGAATCTTCAGGATCAGTCCATTCCCAGTAAGAAACATCTGATAAACCAACCATATGAGGTGCAATTCCATCAGTATCCTCTTCATTAACAAATTCGAAGTCAGCAATTACATATCCGGTATCTACAATTTCTACAGTAAAGGTATCAACACATTTGTAGTTTTCAGGATTTGGTATTAAAGTCGATTTTGCTCTTGCTGAATATGTGTATATTCCAGGTAACAATTCAATTTGGTTATCGTCAACAGAGCCATTAAACAAAGTATCTAACCAAACATAATTATTAACTTGTTCTCCATTTGTAGGTGACAAGAAAATCTCTCCATTTGCCCCACCACAATAAGATTCTTTTATTTCTTCTTCTCTGTAAACCGCATCGGGTTCAACAATGGTATCAACATATGTAGAAGAAAAACATAAAAAATTATTCTGAGTTATCAGAGTAAGGTAATGTTCATCAGCAGCTTCTGAATTTGGCCATGTAATCCAAAATTCTCCTTGCCCAATACTATCAGCTGTTACACCACTAGCAGCAGTATCAAGAATTCCATTATCTAATCCCCAATCCCAATCTATAATATATTTGTAATCGTCAAAATCATCGTTTGCACGAACTCGTGCATATTCAGATAATGGATCTTCACCGTTTAAGCAGAACGGGCGATCAAATATTGTATATATTCCTTCTGGAACTGGAGCAAATGTAACTTCAAGAGTATCTTTATCAGCGCATCCATAAGATTGCCCATACCATTGATTATCCTCGTTCCAAACCAATTCATAATATGGTTGGGTTGGGTTGTCGTAGCTAAGGAAATTAACATCAACGGTATCGTATGCTACAGAATCTTCATCGTGTCTGAAATTTATATTTGCTCCATTATCAGTTGACCAATACCCATAGGCAGTATCAACAGAGCGAATCGCATCTAAAATATATGAATAGCCACAAGAAGTATCAGTATTTACGTCTGTTAAAGAATTCCAGTGTCCACCGGCATTTGCGACAGGCACCTCTATAAAATTAATTACAATTGGATAGTCAGAAGAGTCTCTACAAAGATAATCTCCTCCCGCTTCAATATTATCAATCACCCACCAAATTTCATGTACTCCATATGAACCTGCAAGTACATCAGCATCTATATCGTTCGGATTCGGAAAGAAATCTACATCAAGTCCTGTCCAATATCCTGTAGCACTTGGGTTTGTAACAGGTTCGGCACTTAATAATAATGAATCTAATAATCCACAGACTGTTGAGTCACTCCAATCCATCGAAGGAATTTGCGGATCAGGCCATTGCCAATAAATCGTAGCGTCAGGAACTTCCATAAAGGTTATATCAACCGAGTCTGTTCCAATACAGTGCCAATTGGATTCCGTCCAAACGAGTGTATAGGTTGGATTTCCACTACTACTACCAACATGAATTTCCGCAAAAGCATTCATATAATCACCATTTGGGAAAGAAACACCGCTGTTTTGCATCCATTGGCCTTCTTCTCCGCCTCCAGTAGTGCAATTCAACTGGTAATCTAAACCACAAATAAACGTATCTACACCGGCATCTACAAGCGGATAGTCAACAAAATGAATATAAACAGTATCTCTATCAAGGCAACTTGGTTTATAAAAATTTCTTTCGGTCCAGATAAACATTTTAGTTCCTTCTTGCGAAACAGTAACATGAGCATTTGGATCAGCATTGTCTCCATTCAGGTAGTTTGCAGTTCCTGAGCCTGTGGACATAACCCACTGTCCGGTTGAAGCTCCTATAGTATATATAGCATTAAAATCGTATTCCAATCCGCAAATAGTATCCTCCTGTGTGGGGAAGTTATAGCTTGCATCTGCAACTGGTATTTGGTAGAATATTATCCAAACAGTGTCAATATCAACACATCTCATATATTCTATTTGCCACACAAAAGGAACCGCAACATGTGAAGTATCTCCAAAACTACCACTTATTGGTGCACCGGGCATAGAACCGGTATTAGGAATTGAGACCTCTGCTTCCGGGTTGTGTGCATCGTCGTATGTTGCTACAAGAAGGTCTGTACCCCAGGTAGCTTCATCGTAGGTCATACCGGTTACATCTGCCGAAAATTCGTAAACATTTCCGCAAATTTCATCGTTTGTTCCGGGCCAGGATGTTGGCGAAACTGCATAAGTTATATGCACATCGTCCTGCGAATTGCAAAAATCGTTAGCTTCTTGCCATGTATAAGTTGCTGTGTAAGAAGTTGTGCCATAAGCTTGAATTACTGTTGCATTTGGCATATTTACACCACTATTTGAAACTCCGGGTGTGGCCGGATTCACGAAATTAGAGCCTGAAGGTCCAAGCCACTCTCCTACTCCCATAGTGGAAATAGCATTTAAATCGTAGGAATTTCCACAAACTGTATCATCGTGGTTGGCATCAACATTAGGATTTTGTAAAAATTCAATAGTTACATAATCCTGATCGAAGCATTCTTCATTGTTTTCTCTCCAAATATAAGTGAATTGACCAAAATTGTAAACTGTTAAATAGGCATTCGGAGAGCTTACACCACCACCGCCAAAGTTTCCTAAACCAGACCAATTTCCATAACTTGCTGTTGGTCCACCAAGGCTATAAATGGCGTTTAAATCAACTGTAAGTCCACAAACTGTGGTATCATTTCCAGCGAAAGCTGTTGGAGTTGGTTTATAAGTAACAGTAACATTATCGGAATGAGTACAAGGTCCATTAGTTATTGTCCAGGTAAAAACTACATTTGTATTAATTGGATTATTATTTGCATTTGTTAAGAAGTCAGAAATGGTTACGGATGGATCCGGAATATCATAGGTTGGAGCCCAATTCACCGCAACAGATGCGTCCCATGCACCTATTCCTACATAATTTTGAGTAGTGTCTGCCATAAGCTGAACTGTTTCACCACATATTTGTTGGTCAAGTCCTGCATTTGCAATTGGAAGCTCCATCCATCTTGCTGGTGTTCCTATAGCAACTGACAAGCAATTATCATTAATATCAACTAAATTACTTGCAGGGACTGATCCGCCAATATTATTTCCAACTACTCCTGAAATATAATACCACTGTCCGTAAACCATGTTTCCGGGTTGGAAATAGAATTGTCCTGTGGTATTATGAGCAATTATATCTGAACCAACAAAAGTTCCAAACTGATTTGTATGTAGATAATACTCAAATCCATCGTTTCCATCATATGTTGTATCTGCATTTGTTTCTGACAAAATTGGAAGATATTGACATACTTCAATTGGTGTAGTTGGCATTGTTCCAGCCCATGAAGTGCAACCACAATTTTTATATCCGGAAACTGTTACAGGATTACAACTAAAGTTATCATCAACTATAAATACATAAGCGGTTCCTGAAGGTATCGGATCGCTAATAAAGATTCCTCCATTAATGGTTCCTACAGCCGAAGGAGTGCAAAACCCATTAGTATCGCAAATATAATAACTTGCCTGATTTCCTCCAATAATTTGAAATTGAACTGTATAAAATTGGTTAGTTGGATCGCAGGTTTCTATCAGATTAATTACCATTGGAGCATCAACAACATCTATAATTACCGAAGTATCACTCGGACAAACACCTCCAAACTCATAGCAAATTTCGTTAGGACCTAAGTTTGCAATTGCCGGAAAGAAAAATCCTCCACCTGAAATACAGGCGGAAGCAGCACCGGAACCACAAGCTTCCCATACTCCACCATAATATTCGGGGATTAATTGAACAGGAGGATCGGTTTGGCAAATCACTGATGGAAATGATAAAATACTAGCATCTGTAGGAAGTGTTATGTAGGTATTCGATGCTGAAGGATGACAAGGAGTGTAACCAGTAATTTCGTTTCCAAGAGTATCATAAAGATGATCTTGTATTGTTAATGTAAAAGTAGTAGTAGTAGTAGGTTCGGGATTAATAAATGGATTTGGATTTGTATAAAAATCCTGACTTCCCCATAAAGGGTCCCAAGTAACCGGCGAGCAAGACCAGCTTGCAGTAACAGAATCGTGAAGCACATAACTGCTTGTTGGTTTTAGCGGAACAACATAAATTGATGCTGTTGTCGGATCGCAAGAATTATCGTTAATAGCAGAATTTATTGGTCCTGAATCATAGTCGATGATTGTTAATCCACAATCCGATTGACCTTTAAAAGTAATTGAAACTTCGCTTAAAAATCCAACATCAGCACCAATACAGTCATAGATTTGTACTGCCCAACCACCTTCTGCTGCATTGAACGAACCATTTAACCAAAGCGGCGACCAAGGTCCGGCAGATGCAAATGTTCCGCTAAGTGGTGTTGACATATTGCAAACACAGGCAGTCATATACGGATCGCCAGGTGTTAATGAAGGTAAACCACTATTTATCGCTCCTGTAGAAAAACAAAATTCGTCAACATCGTTTCCGCTATTACAATTAGTATTTACTTCGTTTGAGTCGCACAAAAGAACTTGTGAAGCATCAAGAGTAGTACTGTTATTCCAGCCTGCAACTGAAGGAAGAAGTTCAACGGTAGTTACACCATCGGGAGCTACGAGATAAAATCCCAAATCGGAAACATAAGTATGGTCTGCCGAAAAACAAACTGTAATTTCAGTTAAAGAATCTACTATGAACGGGCTGGCAGGTGGGTCATAAATTGTTATATCATTAACTTCGTCAATGTAGCCACCTGTAAGCGAAAATGTATCGCAACCAGCAGCAATTGCATCAAATTCTACAATGCTTTGATTAATAAAAACATGAGCTCTTGCACAGGTTTTCGTTCCACCACAATTCACAACCACTTGATAAAACCCATTAGGTATATTTGTGATATTATCAGTAAATCCTGTTCCCCAATCCTGAATTGTTACAAATTGTTGGTATGTTGGCGATTGATCATCTTCATCGTACTTTCCCCATGTATATGTACATGTTGCATATCCTCCTGTAATATTTAGTTCACCAACTGAATCCTGCCCAACTTCAGCACAAAAAATAAAAATTGGATCTGGGTCAAGATTTGGGTTTGTATATGTAGTTGGAATTTGCTCGATGCCTGGATTTGCCCAAATAATAGGACTTTGAGAAAACGCCTGAATATTTGCAAAAACCAATAGAACAAAAAGACTTATACCAACTTTGTTCACTAATTTAAAAACTTTCTTTTTCATCATTATTTATTTTTATATAATTGATATTAAATATTTTATCAATAAAGAAATTAAAACTTGTATGTTCTAAATTTCAGTTTAATAGATTTACTATTTTTTCAAACTGAGAATAAACTTATCAGCATCCATCAATTTATCGTTCACTTCTACTTTTTGAACATTCATATAAATCAGTACCTTAGAAAATGTTCTTAAATAATTATCCTTTTTTAGTCTGATGTAGCATCTTCTTTGGTTTGCAATTTTGTCTGACGAATTTTTAATTCCGAATTTAAAAACTCCATCAAGTGCGTTTACTTTCGATGTAATTTCTTTTGTATTGAAATTGTCATTGATGCCTTTAAAAATGAAAGAGGCATAAAAATCCGAACCTTCATCAACAAAAAAGTTGTCAGGGCTTTTTACGACAATTGATAATGTTTCGCCTTTTTGTTGTGAAAATGAACTATTTACAAACAGAAAATTCATACATAAAATGAGAATAGATAGGGTTTTAAACTTTTTCATATTATTTAATTTTTATTATTATTTACTATTTATTAATTATCAACCTAATATTATTTATGAAAAAAATCATAATTTACAATTCACAAAACCTGCAATATTACAAAAAAATCTACTCAAAATATCAATATATTTATCCTCGATTCAATTTGCTTATTTGACAAAACTGCTTTAAGTTTCGTTGTCTGAGAAATGAATTATTTTTTATAGAAATGAAAAATAAATTGTTAATAGTACGAAATCGAACAGTAATGTTCGGAAACGAACGCAAGTAGAAGAATATAAATGTTTATTTATAGCTATATGCAAGCATAGTAAATAAGTAAATGTTTTGGTCAATAATTTGACAATGGATGAAAATTATTTATTAATTAAGAAAAGAAATATGAAAAAGTTTTATTTTTTGTTCGTAGGATTGTTGTTAAGTTTTAGCCTTGCTTTTCATAGTAATATTTATTCTCAAAAAAAAGGCAAACACAGCAAGAAAGTTGAAATTGGAGAATCAATAAAAATTTCATCGAAAATCCTTGACGAGGACAGGGTTTTACTTATTAGTAAACCCATTAATTCACAAATGTTCGATTACAAATATCCGGTAATTTATTTGTTAGATGGCGAATCGCATTTTAGGCATGTTGCGAGTTTGGTGCATTATTTGGCATCGCACGGAGTAATTCCGAATATGTTGGTTGTAGGAATTAGAAATGTAAACAGAGATCGTGATTTTACTCCAACATCTATCGAAAAAATAAAAACTACTGGTGGTGCCGATAAGTTTTTAGATTTTCTTGCCGATGAATTGATACCATATATCGACAAAAATTTCAATACAGAGCCATACAGAATTCTTGTCGGGCATTCGCTTGGTGGCGTTTTTGCAAGCTATACTTTGCTGAAAAAGCCCGAATTATTTAATTCTTATATGGCAATCAGCCCTTATCTTGCGTTCGACAACGATTTTGTGGTGAATATGACACAGGAAAAACTACCCGAAAGTTTTGCAAACATGACTAACTTTTTCATGACACTTGCAGATGAAAAATCATACCTGCCTTCAATTGAACAATATAAGTCAATAATTCACAAAAAAAATCCGAAAAATCTAAATTTCAATTTTAAAAGTTTCGAAGACGAAAGTCATATGACTACTCCACACATAAGTTTTTATTATGGAATAAAAAGCATTTTCGAGAAATGGCAATTTTCTGAAGAAACATATGCCAAAGGATTGCCAGCCATAAAAGAGCATTATAAAAAGCTTTCAGCGGCTTTAGGCTACAATGTCGAAATTCCTGAAGACGTTTTAAACATGCTGGGATACAACGAATTATACAAAAACAAAAATACTGATAAGGCTTTGGAAATTTTTGAAATGAATGCCCAGAAATATCCCAATTCTTGGAATGTTTACGACAGCCTTGCTGAAGCTTACTTGATGAAAACTGAAAAGGAAAAAGCGATGAAATATTATAAAAAATCGCTGAAATTAAATCCCGACAACGAAAATGCTGAAAAAATGCTGAAAAAGCTTAAGTAGGATTTTAAGAATAGCTATTTATAAACGGAAATAATGCCCGAGGTCAATCGAAGAAGTTCGGTTTTAGAATCAATCAAATTGTAAATGGCTTCCAATTTATTGATTGCAGTATTTTGATAAATAAGCTGTACATCGCGAAAGTTAAACGAATTTATTGCTCCTGATTTAAATTTTTCATTAGAGATTTGAAGATTCAACTCTGCTGCTTTCATGCTTTCTTCAGAAACTAAATACAGTTGTTTGCGAATATTATAAAACTCGAAAGTATTTATTAGCTGAATACTTAAACTATTTTTTATTTCCTCAAGTTGAATATCGCCAATTTCTTGCTCAATTCGTGCATTTTTGATGGCTCTTTTTACATTTCCGCCATTAAACAAATTGTAACTTAAAGCAAAGTTTGCATAATAATCGTAAGAATTACTGGTCATTCTGTCCAATCCTTCATATTTTATAGCTGAATTTAAACGATCGTAGCCCGAGCTTAAAGAAATTGTAGGATAAAGTGAACTTTTCTTTAGAGAAATATTATTTCTAAGGATTTTTTGATTTATATATTGATTTCTCAAGTTTTTGTTATTGGCAAACATTTTTGATGTAAGGTCAGAAATTTCGTAATCCTCAGTCGGAATTTCTAAATTATTAGTTAAAGAATAATTAGTTTCAATTGATTCTCCAAGCAATAAATTCAGGTTCATTTTTGCATTTTTCAAATTCAGACTTTGCAGCAAAACATTAGACGAATCGCTCAAAAATGAGTTTTTTGCCTGCAAAACTTCATATGTAACCGAATTTCCTAACTCCTTTTTTGCGAGCAAATAATCATATCTGTCTTTCGACAAACTTTTTACTTCTTGCAAAATATCCAGTTTCTCATTTTCTACAAGCACATTATAATATGCCAAAACTACTGCTTGAATTGTATTTTCAACTACAATGGAAAAATTCTCTTCGGTCATATCTTCAAGCAATTGCAGATTTTTTTTGTTCAGACTTATTGAAAATCCATTGAATAAAATCCAGTTTAACTGAATGCCGGGCATAATCATATTCGACGAATATTGATCGTTGCCTGTACCGGTTTGGCTTGGAGCATCGTCGAAACGGTTTGTTTGAGCCAGACTAAATGCCAGACTTGGATATCTGCCGGCCTGTCCCCACGAATTGTTATTTTTTGCAATTTCTAAATTCAATTCCGAAATTTGTACCTGATAATTATTTTCTAAACTTTTTATAATTGCCTCGGACAGCGACAGGTTTTGTTGGGAAAATATATTCGCTGAGATGAACAGGATGAAAATAAGGTTTTTTATTCTTAACATATGACTTTGATTATCAATTAATTATTCTACTTATTTTTTTGATGAGAGGGTTTACTCATTTTTTATAATAGTTTTTTTAATATATCGGTATCAGGTAGCATTCCTTTATACTTTTTCGGAATTTTTCTAGTTGTCTTAAACTTTGCTACACCCATTGCTTTGTTAAAATCTCGAAATGCAAATTCTACTACTTTGTCATCTTTTTCTTTGCAAAGGATTATACCAATTGACGGGTTTTCATGTTCTTTTTTTAGGTATTCGTCCAATGCTGATAAATACAAATTCATTTTTCCGGCGTATTCGGCTTTAAATTTTCCGCTTTTCAACTCAATTGCCACTAACGATTGTAGTGTCCTGTGAAAAAAAAGTAAATCAATGAAGAACTCTTCCTCGCCAACTATCATTCTATGCTGGTTACCAATGAATGAAAAGTCGTTACCTAATGACATTATGAATTCTTTTATATTCACTACAATTTTATTTTCTATTATTCTTTCATTATCTTCCTCATCTATATTTATGAAATCGAGTAGATATTCGCCTTTGAAGGCATCGGTTGCATGTTTTTGCAAGTTTTTAGGTAAGGTTTTGTCGAAATTATTTATTATTTTGCCTTTCAGGTCATACAATTGGCTATTAATGTTATATTCGAGTGTAGAATTACTCCATTGGTGCTCTATTGTTTTTTGCAAATAGAAGAATCGTTCTTTTAAGTCTTTACATTTGTTAATTAATGTTATATGATGGGTAAAGCCTATTTTGAGGAGCCTATTTTCAGCAAACCTTTCAATTTGCCTTGATAATTCTTTTTCGCCGGTTTGTGCAGTTAGCAACGGCATAAATTCACTATTTGCGAATTGTGCCGTTGCCAATGGCACAATAATAATTTCATGGTTCATTGCAGATAGTAAAACATCCTTGAATATTTCGTATTCTTCATAAAATTGCTTCATTTTTTGCAAATTTCTATATGAAAAACCTCTCAATCCTGATAATTCTTTTTGCAAATCATCAGAAATATTTCGTACTATTTTTGCTCCCCAATTAGATTTTTTAATTTTCCCGGATAGCTTAGAGCCTGTGTAATAGTAGAGTAAGAGCATTTCTCTATTTGCTAACGATGCTGCTTTATATCTACTTTTTACTATTACATTTTTTATTTCCGAAATAAACTCAAAATATTCTTGTTGCTGCATTGGATTTATGTAATTTTTATTCGAATAAAGCTTTGGATATACCTGATAATGAGTATTATCTTATTTGAAACCTCTATTAGTTTAATAATTATTAGCTTTTAAGTCTGTTTTTTTCTTCTTTTTTTGTTGCTTTTGCATTATGATCGCTAATTACCTTTTTACCGGTTGTATTTTCTAATTGTTTTCGGGCAGCTTTGGCTACTTTGCCGCCTTCTTTTGCTACTTCTTTATTTTCATTGAAATTTTCAGGTTCTTTCTTTTTTGAGATTTCTGTAGTTGAAGCTTCGGCAAGCATATTGAAAACAAGTTCCAAATTTGTCATATTATCGCGAAGATTTTCTTTTTTGAGATTTTTATAATCTTTGTATTCTTTTGTGGTAAAACCGCTCCATGTTTTTGTTATTTCGTTGGTAAGAATTGCATATTCCAAACCTTTTTTCACACCTCTTTCGTCCCATTCGTCAGTAAGTTCTTTGCGAATTTCTATACTTTTGAAACGCTGATTTATCCAATCTTTACTATAACCTTTTTTCAGATAGGTTTCCATTGCTCTATCAAAAGCCAATTCAGGATCGTCAATTTCATCAATTCTTTCTGTACCAACTTTTGCCAGCCATTGTTTGAAAGGCTCAGCTTTTGGCGAAGGAATAGATTGTATAAGTCGCAAAAGTTGTTCTGTATCAGCTACATCGGTCATTCGCATTTTGCCATCGCTTGCTTGCATTTTCAAACGGTTACAATTTGTAACCGTTTGGTTACCTTCTTTTAAAAGCCTATGTTTTAGGACTTTCCAATAGTTTCTGCTACCATGACGGGTAGTTTGGTTGCTAAGTATTCCAACTACGTCCACAATAGAAAAATACCATTTCTCATCTTCTTCGCTCCAATGTGTGCGAACTTTGTTCTGATCAAATAATTTTACCTTAGTTTCATTCATAATTCACAATTCAAATTAAACAAACTTAATCAACAGTTACATTTTTATGAATTATTGCTTTTGTAACAGATTCCTTTGATGGCTTTTTACCTGTTCGTATCCATCTTATCAAAACTTTCACATCGTTAATGCCAACAATAAGTGCCGGAAAAAACAGAAGTATAAAAATAGTCCCAATCATTACGCCATAGGCTAAAGAAACTGCCATAGGACGGAGAAACTGTGCTTGAAAACTTTTTTCCAAAATGATTGGATATAAGCCTACAGTTGTTGTTATGGTTGTAAGCAGAATAGCTCTAAAACGAGCTTTTCCTGCAAGTTGTGCAGCAATCAATACTTTTTTTCCTTCTAATAACAGATTGTTATATTTTTGCAGAAACACAACAGCATCGTTGATAATTACTCCCGATAGGGCAACCATTCCCCAGGTACTAAGCATTGAAACAGGAATTCCTTCGAAACCGTGCCCCCATATTGCACCAAGCCATCCCATCGGAATCATCAGGATAATAATTAAAGCATGAGAAACGGATTTGAAATGAACTGTAATGATTAATATTATTATTAATAAAGCAATTCCAAAATATTTCTGCAGGTCTCCCATGGCTTCGTTTGTTTCTTTCTGTTGCCCAAGATAGTCAACTCTCACCGATGGGAATTTTTCTAATAATACAGGTATAATCTCAGTTTTTATTTTTCCAAGTAATGGTGGGACTGGTTCTAAAGGATCTATTACTCCTGCTGTAACTCTGATTTCACGTTGTCCGTTGTATCGTTTTATTGAAACTGGACCTCGTTCGATAGTATATTCTGCCAATTCCGACAAGGGGAAATTTCCTGCAGGAGTTTTTATCTTCATTTTTTCTAATTGACCAATATTTAATCGGTCTTGTTTTGGATACCGAACCCAAACCCTCAACTCATTTCTACCATCTTGAAGACGCTGTGCCTGATCGCCATAAAATCCTTGACGAACTTGATTAGAAATTGATATTTGATTTAAACCCAAGAAATATGCTTTAGGTTTTAGCTTCAATCTGACTTCTTGTTTACCAACCGCATTATTGTCAGTAATATTTGTCAGGGTTGGCATTAATCTCATTTCATTTTCAAGAAAACCTTTTGCTTGATTGAGTTCTGCAAAATTTTCGCCGAGCAAACTAATTGAGATTGGATCGCCAAAAGTATTTCTTCCGGCTACCGAAAATTTTTCAGCTTGTGGAGTTTCACCAATTTTCTCAGATACACGATTCACAATTTCGAAACTTGATGTACCGCTGTCTTCCAAATCGCGAAGAAGAACAAAAATATTTCCTGCATGTGAACCGGTTTCTTGCCCGTTGAAAGCCATTCCAACAGACATATATGTATAGTTTACAAAATCAACCGTGTCGCTTAATTCTTCTTTTAGTTCTTTGTTAACCTCCCAAATTGCATCATCGAATTTCTTAACATATTCAAAAGTAATTTTTTCTCCAGTACCTGGTTTAAACGCAACATCAATATTAAATTGGTCGAACGGAATACTTGGGAAAAATGTATATTGAATGAATCCACCCTGAAACAAACCGGCTGTGATAGTAAACAAGCCTAATGGCAAAAAAACCATTGCCCAGCGGAATTTTATGATTCTTATCAATAAAAATCCATAGATTTTCTCTTTTACATAATTAATTCCTTTGTCTAAGTTTCTTCTAATTTTCATTCCACGTCCTGAACGTCTCTCATGGCGTAGAACGTGGGGACTTGCGAGATGTGCAGGTAATACAAAAAATGCCTCAAAAAGCGAAAAGAATAAACTAAAAACTACAACAAATGCCATTTCAAACATAAATTCCATCATGCTTCCAAGCATAAATAATGGAGAAAATGCAACTATTGTTGTTGAAACTGAGGTTACTACAGCAGGAATCACCTCCATTGCTCCATCTATAGCAGCCCGCCTTGGACTTTTTCCTGCTTCGAAATGTGCAAAGATATTTTCAGCAATAACTATCCCATCGTCAACTAAAATTCCGATAACGAGTATCATTCCAAAAAGAGAAATCATGTTGATAGTAATTCCATAAATATTTGCAACCATAAACATAGCAAAAAATGAAGCCGGAATACCCCAGGCTACCCATAGCGAAAGTCTGAAATTAAGAAACAAACCAAGTGCAAGAATCACTAATATTAAACCAATACCACCATTGTCTCTTAAAAGCAATAGTCTTTGTTTAAGCATTTCAAGAAAGTCGTATGTAATATCAAGTTTCACTGCATCGTGTTTTGCATTAAACTCTGAAACATAGTTGTTTATATATTCTGAAATTGTACTTAAATCTTCGTTTGGCAATTTATTCACCTGAAACGAAACAGACTGTTTGCCGTTCATGAAAGATTCGCCAGGAACATCGGCAAATTGAACTTTAACTGTTGCTACATCTCTGATATGCAAAAAACTACCATTAGGATTTGCTCTCAGAATAATATCAGATATTTTTGCAGGATCAACGCTTCTCGACCTCGATCTAATAAGAATTTCTTCTTCATCAGATTTTATCATTCCGCCGGATAAGTCAATGTTGTTCTGAGCAATAGCATTTGCAATTTCGCTGAATGTAAGATTATATCTTAGCAAATTTTCTTCGGTAATTTCAACAGATATTTCCAAGTCAGGAAATCCGGTAATGGTCAATTGCGATACTATTCCAGAATTTAAAAAGTCATTTTCAATTTCTTCGGCAAGTTTTTGAAGTGTCATCAGATCGACATCGCCCGATAAACCCATAAAACCAGCCATCGTAATATTTCTTTGCTTATATACAATTGGTTTTTCGGAATTTGTAGGAAAAGAATTTATCGCATCAATAGCATTTTTCACATCCATTAATGTCTCGTCTAAATCGTAATCTCCTGTGGTTGTAATGGTTACAGTAGCGAAATTTTCCATAGAGGTAGAATTAATTTCTTTAATTCCGGTAATGCTCCTTATGGCTTCTTCAATTCGTGTGGTAATTCCTTCTTCCATTTCTATTGGCGAGGCTCCTGGATAGGCTACTGAAACGAAAATATTTTTTGAGGAAGTTTCAGGAAAAAATGACATTCTCATACTTGAGATGCTGATTATACCTCCAATTAGTAGAACGGCAATTATCAAATTTGCATAAAATGGATATTTTACGAATATTGTTACAAGTTTTCTCATTTATTAAGAGGATTAGTGATAAGTATTTGGAAATTAGAAATTAATAATTCAATTAATGATCTCATATTCGGTACCTTCAATGGGATTTACAAGTGCTTCTGCAACTATCTTAAGTCCCTCTTCTAATCCTGAGAAAAGCAAAGTTTTTTCATTTATTTTATGAACATTTATTTTTCTCTTTTTCAGTTTGTTATCTTCAATCGTAAAAACTTCATCATTGTTATTAACATAAGATCTTTGAATTTCCATTACATTTTCCATTTCTATGCCAGTGAAACGAGCTTTTAAATATTGTCCTTTTAATAAAAGATTTTTGTTATTTACTATTTTAATAAAAATGCTAACAGATTGTGTAGTAGGATCTACATAATTTGCTTTTCTAACCACTTTTCCTTTCCATGGCAATTTATGATTGGCTGCAATAACCTCCACTTCTTGTCCAACTCTAACCCATTTTGCATTTTCAATTTCGAGCGGGACTTCGAGTTCTAATTCGTCAGTACGAATAATTGTAGCTAATCGTATTCCCGGGGATGCTATTGCTCCAGTTTCGGCAAAAACATCAGTGTAAGAGCCATTAAATGGTGCATAAATTGAATATTTTTGAAGTCGGATTTCGTCACTTTTTATCGAAAAATAATCGCTTAGAATATTTCTGCTGGCAAGGAAAATCTTTTCTTGTTTAGTTTTAGTTTCTGGAATTTCCGGCAGGGGTTTATCCATTTTAATTGCAACAAAAAAATCTGACCATTCTTCATAAATATTCGGATAATCAATTTTCAAATCGGGCAACAAGTTGGCAATTGAATTTAGAAAACGGCTCTTTTTCGATTGCAGAGCCAGTATAAACTCCTCGCTATAAATTTTCATCAATAAATCGCCCTTTTTAAAACTTTGTCCTTTTTTTAGAGAAATCTTTCCTGAAAGGATTTTCCCTTGAACTTCAGCACTTAAATCAATATATTGTCGCGACTCTAATCTGCCATGCGCCTCGACGCTTGAACTTAAAGTTGAATATTTAATACTTTCAACTTTAATATATTTTTTCATTTCTTCTTTTTCAACTCTTGGCTGCTCTTCTTTCATGCTAGCAAAAAGCATCATCATGGAAACTGAAATTGTTAGAATTGCAATTATTGATATTATTACAGTTAATACTCGTTTATTCATTACTCTTTCTTTATTATTAATTTTTGTAAAACTATAAATTTGATTTAGTAAAATGTCTGATTTATTGTTAATATTTTATTAAAAAAGCGTTGGACTTTACAAATTTTATGCCATATCAAGTCAGTATCAAAATTTTCCAACTCTATTTTCAAAGATATATGTAAAGACGAGACTAATTTTAATTATTGCATTTTATAGTAATATTTATGAAGTTTTTCTATGGTTTGGTGTTTGATTTTATTTTTGAAGAATGAAATTGATGAAGTGAGAGGGTGGCTTTGAGTCACTATCTCACTACTATTTAAGCTCTGACTAAAAATAATAACAATTAGTTTTATCAGATAATATATGGTCTTTTAAATTCAAAAAGGAGTCCTCAAAAAAGAACTCCTAATTTTTTCTTTTAATAAAAAAAGATACATTAAATAAATAATAAACTTTATAGAAAACCTTCAGTAAAGTTCAAAAATGATGATATTAGTTTTTAAGAAATTGTCCGCTAAATACTTTCCCGGTAGTTTCTTGAATTCTAATAAAATATAAACCAGCATCAAGATTACTTATGTTCAATCTGTTGCTAATTAGTTCTTGAATATTTATTTTTTTACCTAAAATATTATAAATTTCAATAGATTGTACCAATTCTGAATTATTGATATTCAAAAAATCTGATGCAGGATTTGGAGATAATTGAATTGTCTCAAAATTGTTTTCTCCAATTGCAGATGGTTCTGCCAAAACAATATTGTCGAAGTAGAACATTGCGCTGGAAGAATGTCCTTCACCACCCAATTGAACAACCACCTGATCGTAGTTTACGCTATCGGGAATTGTACTGAAATCAAATTGGAGAGTTACCCATTGGTCAAAATCGCTAACTGTGTTAACTATCTCGGTTTGTGAAGCCCACGCATTTCCTCCCATCAAGCTATTTTGCAATTTTATGGCAGTTGTCGCAGCCAAATCTCCGGTGTAATCATTAGTTGACGGAAAATACACATCAATACTGAAAATATTTTTAGAAGTAAGATCCATCCTATGATCTAAAATGAACTGGGCATTTGTCCATTCGAAGCTGCCCGAACGATTGTATTCTGCAACATTATTGTTTGCATCTACAGGGTCGGCTACTATTGTCAAATCCACTAAATCCGGATCCTGAAATTTCCAATCATTGATTGTTCCGTAACCGTCATTTTCAAAATTGTCTTGCACATCAGCCGCTAACAATGGTTTTGGGCCTGCAACAAGGCTATATAATTCAATATCATCGAAATAGAATTGGCCTGTTGCAAAGTGTCCTTCACCACCAAATTGAACAACCACTTGGTCATAGTTTACACTATCGGCAATAGAGCTAAAATCGAAAGTAAGAGTTAGCCATTGGTCAAAAAGGATGACTGTGTCAATTAGTTCTGTTTGAGTAGTATATGCATTTCCTCCTAGCAAACTATTTTGCAATTTGATTGCTGCTGTGGGAGCTAAATCGCCTGTATAATCATTGCTCGATGGGAAATATACTTTCAAATCGAATAAATTCTTTTCACTTAGGTCCATTCTATGTTCTAAGACAAATTGAGTATTAGTCCACTCGAAAACACCTGTGCGATTATAGTCAACAACTTGATTTGTAGGTTCAACAGGGTCAGCAATGATTGTTATATCTACTAAATCGGGATCTTGAAATTTCCAAGTGTTAATAGTTGACCATCCGTCATTTTCGAAATTATCCTGTACATCTCCAGCTAATAATGGTTTAGGACCTACGGCTATTCCCAATGATGGACCCACAATATCGTCAAAATAGAAAAGATTGTCGGTAGTGGAAGAAAAGTCGAAGAAAATTACAACTTTATTATAAATACCGGATTGTGAGCCTGCAAAATCGAATTCTATCTGCTCCCAAACATTAGCTGCTGAAACAGTTGCACTCACTTCTACAAAAATCCCAGCATTTGCAGCATCTTCAAGTTTAAAAAGCACATCGCAGGCAATAGGTGAATAAACTTTTAGCTGAAAAATAGAGCTTGAATCGAAGCTTATATAATCGGCAAGTTCGCCATAAACATGTGCCCACTGTTCTTGCGATCTTTGCCATTCTCCAACATTTGCGCTGGTATTGATACCTGTTTGATCGGGATTTGCTACCATTGCAGGAACATTTGGCCATCCAATAAAATCTACATTTTGATTTCCATCAAAATCATTGTAGATTGATTGTGCATTAAGCATTGTTGCAATTAATAAAATTGCAGAAATTGTAAATAATTTTGTCATTTTGTCAATTTTTAGTTACTAATTAATTCATTAATTTTTAAAGTTATTCATAAAATATAATATAAAGATCAAAATTGCATTAATTTAATTGCCATTTCTTCTTGCTTCCAATTCAATTTTTACTTTTTCTAAAGTTTTATCGTCAAGTTTATACCAGAAAAGTAAAACTGCTGTAATTAGATATAAAGTTCCTGGTATAATTGAAAAAAGTAATCTCAAACTGAGGATAGCTTCATCGGTTTGTTCAATTGCAGCTCCATCATAGTTTGCTATTGTTAAAATAAATCCAGCCAATCCGGTTGCAATTCCACCACCAAGTTTTTGTGCAAAAGTAGTTGCCGAGAAAAATAGTCCGGTTGCTCGCCTGTTGTTTTTCCACTCAGAAAAATCTGCTGTATCGGCAATCATTGCCCATAGTAGAGGTATTGTTGGTGCAATAGCCAGTTTTGATAAAATGTTAATTGTATGAAGCATATAGAAATCTTCGGGACCAGGAATATACAATGCAATAGTGAATATTCCGGCAATAGCCGAACAAACAATATAAACATCGCGTTTCTCAAATTTTTTGGTAAGCGGACGAGCCAGCAATACACCAATTATTAAAGCTATAGTAGTTGAAGTATAAAGGATAGTTGCATCGTTTTCAGATTTAATAAAATATTTGAAATATTGATTTATCACTGCAGCTTGCAAGAGAATTAGCACGAATGTTATAATTCCTAAAACAAATAGGATAATCCATGCTTTCATACCGAAAACATTTTTTATATCTTCTCTCAGATTGCTTTTTTGATTTTTTGGAGGTTCTATCCTTTCTTTTGTTGAAAAATATGAGATTAAAAGCAGAATAACTCCCAAAACACCTAAAATAATTGCAATGAGTTGAAAAGCATTTTGCTCAAATTGTGTTATCATTCCTTGCAGAGTTCCGGTTGAGTCTAACAATTTGGCATCTGCCCAATTATATAGCTTAATGAAATCTAATGCTTTTGGCGAAAGATTAATAGATTTTGCGTAAGCTAAAACATCATCTAAAATCAATAGATTTTTGAAATACATTGTAAAACTAACAATGAACATTCCTGTAAATCCGAGAAAGAAACGATACTGATTTAGCAAAGTCCTTTGCCCCGGGTCGGCAGTCATAACTCCGGAGAGTGCTGAAAATGGCAGGTTTACAGCTGTATAAAATGTACTAAGCAGCAAATATGCACATGTAGCATAAATTATTTTTCCGGTCTCTTCCAAATCCGGAGTAGTGAACAACACAACGAGAGAGACACTCAATGGAACTGCAAACCATAACATGTATGGACGAAATTTGCCATATTTTGTTTTTGTGCGGTCAGCAATTATTCCAATCATAGGATCTGAGATTGCGTCCCAAATTCGGGCTACCATCATAATTGTTCCGGCAGCAGCAGCTGAAATTCCATATACATCTGTAAAATAGAAAAACAAAAACATACCAGCCATATCCCAAGAAAAATGAGAAGCAGTATCTCCCAATCCGTATGAGAATTTTTCTTTGAATGATAGTTTTGAATTATTGCTCATCCTATAAAGTTTTAATAAATTTTTATAAATGTATGACTATCTTGAATAATAAATATTTTTTACAAAAATCTGTTTTCCATCAAAGTTTTCAACTCCTCTAAAAAACAAAAGAGCGGTTAAATCATTTAAATTTGCTCCTTTTTCTAATATAGCAATTGGAATAGAAAAACTTGCCCAGTTTTCTTTTATTCGATATTTACTTTCTGGTGAAAAAATTACATAGTTGTTTGATTGCGTGCCTTTTGCAAATATACCTGTCTGAAACCCAAGCTTGAAGGAAGAATTAGTGTTTCCTTTAATTTCAAAATTTAAATTTCCGTTTACAAATTTCGACATATCCTCACCAATTCCATCAGATTCTAATTCTATTGCACAACCCCACCAATCTCCATGTCCGCTGGTAATTTTTATTATTCTTGAAGAGTTCAGTTCGATATCGCAAGTTCCCTCCCATGAATTTAATTTTAGTTCAGAACATGGAAATGTCATATCATTAGTTTCATCAGGAATTAAAGATTCACTAAGAACAACATAGGTATTTTCCGAAACAGTTTCTCCGGGCTTTCGATTAATATTTGTTGTTGTAATTGATTTATCCCCAATTTCAGCTTTTGAAGGCGGCGGAAGAATTTCAGAAAAAAACACGGTTTCATCTCCATTATATGTTTTGCTGATAGAAATTCCATTTCTGGTCAATCCTTCAAAAATTCCTTCATCGACTAAATCCCACAATGCGTATTTTGCTTGCCCGTTTAATTTTATTAGTCCGAAATGATTTTCTGAACCCAAAGTATCAGCTTTATCTTTCCATTTCTCATCAAAAGCCTCAAAATAGAAACATGACATTCCAGCCTCTAATGTCCAGTCTCTCATATGTTTATAAAATAGTGCTTGTTTATATTCATCGGCAGCCTGCGAACCACCCTCTCCATATAAAGAAGACGAAATGCTTGCCCATCCTGTTTCGCCAATATGAATGGTTTTTTCTGTATTTATACTGGAAATATAATCAGCCGCAGTTTGAAATTGAGATATTGCATAATTTTTTGCCCTTAACATTCCGGCATCAATTTTTTCTACTGTAGAGAGTTTTTCCTCTTCTGCCGGAACCATCCAAAAAGTTGGATTGTAGTGGCTGTCGTGAAATGGATACGTGTGGAGTGACACATAATCGACTGCATTTATCAATTTAGATAAGTCTTCGGTATGATAACTTTTGTCGCGGCCTCCCCAGGATTCATAATTGTCAGAACTTGTAATCCAAATATTTGCAGGTAAATTTCCATTCATTTTTAAATTTTGCAAATATTCGACCCAATGAAGGATAATTTTGGCTTGCACAAAATATTGAACTGCCCATTTGACCATAGCTTCGTTTCCTACTGCAATAATCTTGACAATATCAGGGTATTCGTTTGCCATTTTTACGGCAGCTTGAATTTCAGCATTATTATTTTTCAAATTTCCCAAAGAATGATTGCGATTTTCGGTCCATGCTCCCTTGCATTCTATCCAGGTTCCTAACATAACAAACATTTCAAAATCTGAATCCTCATTTTTTAATTGACTAATTGCTTCCAACAGATTGGAAACTTGCAAAAATTGTTGAGAATTGTATGTTCGTATCAGCTTTATCCCTATTGCAGATAAGATTTTCATATCTTCTTTCAGCTCAGCTACAGAGGGAACTATTTCTCGTGTGTTTTGTCTATAACCTCCGTATGAAATTGCCGGGTAATCAGGATTTCCTAAAATGTCTGCTGCTCCTATTTCTATTGATTTTTGTTGCTTGTTCATACAACTGTTTGTGAAAATTATTGTAAAATATAATAATATTGCTTTCGTAAATGTTCTCATTTTCGGTAGATTTATTGTCCTCAATTATTTTTTACCTTGATGTTTTACTTTCCCTCTACGTTCAATTAATGCTGCTCTAATTTCTCGAGCTTTTTTCTCGGTAACATCATATTTCCACATCATGATTACTGCCATCAAACCAGTGAATATCGGAATTACAATGTCGGCAATTCTGAGGTTTGTAATCGTTTCAACCGTTTGAACTGTTACATCTTTATCAAAACCAACTAAATTTAAAACTGCTCCGCTGGTAAGTAATGCTACAGCAGTTCCCAATTTAACCATCCACCAGTAAACTGCTCCAAAAGTGCCTTCTCGCCGTGTTCCATTATTTAGTTCATCGAGGTCGCAAACATCGGCTGTCATAGACATCATCAAAGTAAACAATCCACCAATTCCGAAAGAAATTAGAGGAATCGGGAGAAACATCAAATATGGGTTATCAGGACTAAAACCCCACCATTTTAAGGCATATCCTATAATTGAAATAATTGTAGCAACAAGAAAAGCATTCTTTTTACCAATTTTTTCAGAAAGAAAGGTAATTATTGGAATCACTAAAAAAGCAGTTGCAATTGCACTAACAGTACCAAACCAAGCAGGCCAATGTCCGGCAGCTTCGGTATCGCCGTTAAACAGGTAAAAAATAATAATAAAGAAGGCAAATTGTGCAATTGTTTGAAAACCATTAAACACAAAAAAGGTAGCTCCACACAAACGTAAAAAAGGTTTACTTACGAAGGTCTGTTTTATTCCTTTAACAAACCCTTTAGTGTTCTCAGTTAGATCTTTCCACGACATTTTTGAATTTTGTTTGGAAGCCGGTGGAATAAGCTCTTTGCAAAATAGAGCAGGCATTATTCCGAGAAGCATGCACAAGCCTCCAACCCAAATTGAAAGATTCCTGGCACCTTCGGGAGCAGTGTCGTACAGAGATTGGTCGTAAATTATTACCCAAAACCAAGGAGCAATCATCCATGCAATTTGTCCCATCCATTGCGAAACTGCCATCAGTCTGGTACGTTCGTTATAGTCTGGGCTCATTTCGTAACCTAAACCTATTAGAGGGGTTGCAAAAATTGTATATCCTATATAAAAAACCACTGATAAACTCAAAAAGAAATAGAAATTATAGCTTTGTCCATTTTCGGGATACAACTGCCACATGTACATAAAAGTAATTCCGGTGATTACGCTTCCCAGAAAAATATATGGTTTGCGTCTTCCCCATTTCGATCTGGTATTGTCGGAAATATATCCCATAATTGGATCTGTAAGTGCATCTAACAAGCGTGGAATTGCTGCCAATAATCCGGCAAGAAATGGATCCATTTTTAAAGCCAAAACAAGGATTATCATAAATACTCCTAATGCTGCCGGAAAAAGTTGGTTTGCCAGATGTCCCGATCCGAAAGCTATTTTCTGACCGAAAGGAACAATATCTTCATTGGCAATTTTATAAGGTGTCATTTAATTGTCATTATTATATAAATTTTCAGAGTTCTCATCTTTCATTCTCACATTTACTTTAGCACAATTGTCTGAATTGCTTGTGGACTAATTTTTACTTCAGCTTGCTTATCTTCAATTGAAAGTTTAAAGTTTTTGGCTTTCAGACTCATATTTAAGACAATAACTACAATTGATCCATCAGGATTTTTTACTGCTGTAAGCATCAAATCTTTGTCGGTATTTTCAAAACCTATCCTTTCCGAATTTGGTTTTATGAATTTGCTAAAATGAGCAATAGTGTAATATAGAGGCGTGAAGTAAACTTCGTCGAGTTCCGGATCGACAATTACAGGTGCAACACACCAGTTTTTAAACCAGTTTGGTCCGCCTTGTCTGTCGAGAACCATGTTCCAGTCTATCCAGCCTTCAACCCAATTATTCAAACAACCAATAATATCTCTTGCATATCGATACACAGGAGCATATTTTGGATGTTTATGTTTGTCTTTATCTGGAGCCCAATCCAAGCCCCAGTCGGTTGCTTCTTTTTTCCAGTACCATTCGTCTTCTTTCCAATGTGGAACTTCCGAGTCGACACATGCTTCCGATTGAATTATATGTTTGTTTGGAGCAATTTCGTGAGTAAAATTTAAGGATTCGGGAAACCAATCGGTTGTGCTTGCATACCAGTGTATGGCAGTTCCGTAGAAATATTTTGAAGATTCTTCGTCTGCAAACATAATCTTCGCCCACTCGACTAATTCCTCGCCACGATTTTGATCGTAACCGAAAATTTTCGTGTCGTGGCCATCTGTTTCAAGTTTTTGCCCAAGGTGATTTTTTACAAAATCGACCATTTCTTCGGCATTAAAGTGCATGCTTTCCCAATTGTTGCCATTTCCGAGAGGTTCGTTTTCGACAGTTACTCCCCAAATATCAATTCCTTCTTTTTTATATTCAGTTAAATATTTCGAGAAAAACAAAGCCCAGGTATCGTAATATTCCGGCAATAATTTTCCTCCAACCCAACTTTTGTTGTCCTTCATCCAAGGAGGTGCCGTCCAGGGCGATGCTATTATTTTGAAACCATTTTCAGATTTCTCCATGGCTTGTTTAATCATTGGGATTATATCATCACGATCTTCATCAATTGAGAAATTCTGCAAATCTTTATCGCCTTCCACAGGTGCATAAGAATAATTCTTCAAAGAGAAATCGCAGGAATTTATATGTGTTCGTGTTAGAGAATATTTTGCTCCATTTGTTCCAAAATATGCATCAATAATTTGATTTCGTTTTTCTTCGCTTAGCTGATTTAGCAAATATGCAGAAGATTCGGTAAATGAGCCACCAAAGCCTTCGATAGTTTGAAATTTTGTTTCAGGAAATATTTTGATGATTTCTTTGGACTCTTCCTCCGGGAAATCAGTTATTTGTTTAAGTTTATTTCCGCTGGCTGATGTTTCGTAAACTTCAAGCGATAGTTTTTTTTGTTTCATGCTGCATCCTCCATAAACTACGATGAGTATTACGATTAATAAATTTCCAACTGATTTCATTTTATATCTTTTATTACATTTTTCTTCCAACAAAAATTAATATTTGAGTTTTTCGGCAATATCCCAAAGCCCCCAAAAAGCACCAACATCTCCTTCGTCATCAATTTTCCACGATTCATCGAAAGATGAGAAATAGAAAATATCGATATCGTCTTCGGCAGACCACTGCTGCGTATTCAGAAAATATTTCAGTGCATTTACTTCGGATGGTACCGAACCATAAAACTTTTCGCCTTTGTTTGGCCAGCCTGTTTCACTGATAATTACCTTTTTGCCATTTCCTGCTTTTACTGCTCTGCGAAACATATCTTTCATGTAGAGAAGTGAATATTCGAGGCTGCACCCCTCCCAAAATGGGTAACAATTTGCCAGAATAAGATCACAAGCTTCGGTGATTTTTGGCCGATTTTCAAATTCATAATACGCATCAACATATCCAACAGGAATATCAGAAACTTCTTTTTTTACATTATATATTTCTTCTAACAATTCTTCCTCCGTCAAATCTCCACGGTACATCACTTCATTTCCTACAGAAATAATATTTGCAAAGCCATCTTTAGCAAGGTGTATTAAGTTTTCAATTTCTTGCTTATTTATTTTTTCATTCTTGCCTAACCATGCACCGACAAAGGTTTTCAAACCATATTCATGAGCAATTCGAGGAATCATTTCGTTTCCTTCGGTACAAGAAAAAGAACGCACCCACTTTGTGTAAGGTTTAATTATTTCTAACCTTCTTCTGATTTGCTTTTCAGACAATGGTGTTCCGGGCATTTGTCCATCAAGATAGGGGCTGAAACACAGGCCGTGCATTTTGGTTTTTAAAGCCTTATGAAACATTTCAATAAGCTCACTCTTTGTTTTATTTAAAACATTTTCTCCTGTTAGAGATAATACTCTGTCTCTGTTAGCCAGCATTTTTTATATTATTTAATGTTACTTCAACTAATTCTACTTCGCCAGTTCTGCTGAAAATTAAATCGCTGGTTTGCTCATCGATGGAGTTTCCATTGAAATATTTTGTATTTCCATTCTTGAATGAAACCGAAATATTTTCTTTATCTGAAAAAGTATAAACAATGGGAGTTTGGCAAAATGTAAAAGCAATGTGATTTTTACTCAATTCAACTTTACAGTTTTCTCCTTTTATGTTGTAATATTCAAATACACGATTTCTATCTAAAATTTCTTCGTGATTGAACAATGTAGGTTCGAAGAAAATCTTCCCTTGTTTTATTCTTAGGCCTAATTCTCCGATTTTCGAAATAATATCTTCTTTCACTTGCCCTGTGAGTCCGGGTTGCTTAACTCCGGTATTCGATGGAGTATGAGAATAGGCATCGGTTGGGAAAGCTCCATATAAATCCGGAGATTTGTAAACACCGATTCCGGCTTTTATTTCGTAATAATGATCTTGAAGATGATTGATAATATTTGCATTTGCACCTTCGAATTTTGCAGCAAAATAATTTTCTTGAGTTGCCAATAAAAGTTTTGAAACCATGTGCCAATAAATAGATCCTAATCCTTCGTAGCCATAAAAAGTTCCGGAGCGTCCTGTAAAGGATTGATGATCGAAAATCTGTTCATATATATCTAAAATCTTATCTTTTTCAAGTTCAATAAGATGACTATAGCTACCAACTCTTAAGCCGTTTAAAACTTCTTCTAACACTTCTCTATTTCTAAAAGTGCCATTAAAATGAAATTCTCCTTCTTTATCAACTTTTATGATTGAAGTTTCTTTGTCAGCTATAAGTTTTGTAAACAAAGCCGATTCCTCAACAAATTTCTTAGGAATAATATTTTTATTGATAAAACGTGGCAATTGTCTGTCAGGATAAAGCATATAGCTATTTTGATCTTCCCGAAACATCGCACTGTTTTTCAACGAATCTAATACATCGAGACTTTCTTTAGCTGTAAGCAAACCGGAACTTAAAACTGCAACTTGACCTTCGAGCATTTCGTAAAGATTGCGAATGGAGATTTCTTTTTTCCTGATGGAAATTAAATTGTAGGCATGATACAATCCGTCCTTACGTTTATTTATTTTTATTGATTGGTCGATATATTTCAGGCTCACCTTCGTAAAATCCAAAAGCTCTTTTACTTTTATGTTGCTCTTTTCGCCGGAAAACGAATAATTATAAATTTCGTTTCTGTATTTTGTATGTGCTTCTCCGAGATAGTTTGCAAATTTTCTTCGGTCTTTGTCAGAAAATCCTGTATTGATAAGATTTACATTTTCTAAAAAGAAATTATAAATATTCGTAAACAAAGTTTCTACTTCAATAGAAATACTGATTTCAGAAAATGATATTTCTTGAAATTTCTTTTGCCAAAATTTAAGGAACCTTCTAAGGTAATAAAGTGTAACCATCGATGTTCCGTTTCCGACAAGTGCATTGTTTGCATCGTTCCATTCGGGGCGTTGGGTATTTAGCCAAATTCCTGCTTCGGGAATAAAATTGCTCAACTTGGACAATAAGGAAACAAGGATTTTTTCAGTAAGATTGACTTTATAAATATTGTCGCCAGACTTGTATTTCAACAAACTTGCATCCGCTCCAAGAAGTTCAACCTCAGTTCTTATTTTCTTATTTAGTTCTACATCAAAAACGACAGTATCTTTTGGATTCTGAACAATTTCGTTGTACGATTTTATTTTATAAGGGACATTTGCATAAGTAAAAATCTCGCTTACTAAAAGATTATCTAATTTGCCCGGATGGAAATTGTTTGAAAGTTCTAATAATTTCTGGAGATAAATTATTTGATGATCGCCCCAGTATCCAATGTATGCCCAAGGATCGTCAGGATGTGGCGATTCCCAATCAATTCCATCACGCATGATGCGATACGGGTTGTAACCATCAATGGTTGAAGCATTTAAAAACTTACTGATTATGCCTTCAATAAATTGCGGGTATGAAAAACAGAGGGCTTCCCAATTTTGAAAAATATCTCTCCAATTGCCTTCGTAATAATATTTTGTTTGCCCATCTTCTTTTTTTGTTTCTATAGAAAACAAATTCCAAGGACGACTTGGGTCGCCGTGTCTTCTGCTAAATGTCAAAGGCAAATATTCGTTTGTTATTCTGATAAGGTCAGTATCACCTGTTTGTTCAGCAAGGTTTATTAAATTTGAATACGATATTTCGTCAGGTAGATGGCTAATCCAGGATTGATATTCTTTTGTGATTAGTTTGTTTATTTGTAATAAATAAAGTTCGAAATCGTCTTTCTTTACTGAATAATTGTTGACAAAAACACCACCTCGCATAATATTATATAAGGTGTTCGAATAATGACGGGCGTAAGACAAATCTGTATTTGTCATTTGAAAACCATCTGCAAACGAGACCATTTTCTTGAGATTTTCGGTTCCTTGTTCAATATCAGCAATTAGAAAGTCAGTAGGTTTTTTAGTTTTAATTATGAAATTGTTAAGATTAGCAACATCGGTGCTTCCTTGATTTAATTCTGCAATGGTAAACCAATCGCTATTTTCATTTTTATTCAAATCTACATGAGAATTTACAAAATATGCCCCTCTCGAAGCTCTCACATCATATTCGGATTCAATATCAAATCCATTTCTAAATTTATTAACTTGCTTTTCGGAAACCAGAATTTTGCTGTCTTTGGCAATACCAGTTGACCAGACGGTTGTTAGTTTTAAAGCTTCGCTCGGTTCTGCTTTATCCACCGGAATTGAGCTTAACATAAACAGAGCCAGGGTACTACCTTCAATTCGTTCATTTTTTTTATAGGCATCCAAAAGGTTGCTATATTCGTTTTGGAATAAATAATCGAGCCCAAATGGGAGAATATTTGTAATTCCATCAATAAATTCAATTTTGGTTTTTGTCTGGCTTAAATTTACTAATGAAGATTTCTTTACGAAGCCAAACTTTTCGCTATTATTCCAGCTATAGCTGAAACTAATTTCTAAATCGGAATTTATTTCTTCGAAAATTATTTTATTGCCATAAATGTTTTTATATAAATTTCGAGTAATATCGTATGTTTTTTGAGACTCGTTGGTGAATGGTTCCCAAAGGAAAGTTTTTTCGTTTTTATGTATAAGAAAACAAGATTTGCTTCCTGTAATACATTTGTAATCATGAATTTTATCAACCGTATAATAAGGAAAAAGTGCGTTGTTACGGTCTTTCCTGCCGGCAGATAATGATCCATTACTTGAAATAAACATCCATAAATCGGAATCGCTGACAATGCTTATAAAAAAGTCAGGCATCTCATGATAATTCTGAATTTTATAAAATTTCTCATTTTCAATTTCTACAAATTGCCCTGATATTTCAGATGATTGAGTTTTTATTTTATTCTCTCCTAAATATATTGTTCTGTTATTCATCAATTTTTTGTTTCGAATATTATTTTAAGAAAAAACTTTTTGTTTGTAATTCCGAAGGTCTGCCACCAATTAATATTGAAAATTCTCCCGGTTCAGTTATCCATTTATTATCTGTCCCTACAAATGCAAAATCATCAGTACTTAGTTTGAATTTTATAGATTTTGACTCTCCGGCTTTCAATCCAATTTTTTTAAATCTTGCTAATCGTTTTATATCTGGAGAAATTGTTGCAAAATGGTCGCGAGTGTATAACTGAATAACTTCTTTTCCGAAAATTTCTCCTGTATTTGTAATCTCCACTTCGATGGTAATTGTATCTCCTTTTGAAAAAATACTATCGCTTAGAGTAGGTTCGGAATATTCAAAACTTGTATAACTTAGTCCTTCGCCAAATTCATATTGAGGATTAAAACCGCCAAGACTAAATTCTTTATCCATAGCATCCATTCCTTTATAATTATATTTCAAGATTGAACCTGAATATCGGGGATAAGTATATGGCAATCTGCCACTTGGATTGCAATCGCCGAAAAGCAAATCTGCAATAGCTTTTCCACCTTCTTGTCCGGGCAAATAAGCCATTATAATTGCCTTAGACAAAACTTCAATTTCACGAATGATTCTTGGTCTTCCTTCAAGAAGTAGCAAAACAATTGGTTTTCCTGTGGCAGCAAGATTTTTTATTAATTTCAATTGCACTTCTGAAAGCTCCAATTCCTCTATGTCGCTTGGTTTTTCGGTAGCTGGTTTTTCTCCAATACAAGCTATTATTATATCGCATTCTTGCGAAAGAAAAACTGTGCTATCAATATTTATATCTTCAGTAAAGCTTGTTCCTTGTCCATAGTGTACATTATTTTTCCCAGCTTTTTCTATAATTGCATCTAGAATGGTAGCTTTGTTAGTATCGTTATAATTCTCCTCCTGTCCACTCCATGTTCTTGACCATGCACCATTTAAGAAGTTTATTGAGTTTGCAGTTGGTCCGCACACTAGAATCTTTTTTGTTTTGTCGATTGGCAGAGTTTCATTTTCATTTTTTAATAAGGTAATACACTCTTTGGCAGCTTCGTAGCTTGCATTTGAAAATTCTTCTGAAGCAAATAAAGGATATTGTTCTGGTGATGTATAAGGTTTTTCAAATAATCCTAACTCAAATTTCACTTTTAATATCCTACGAACAGCATCATCTATGCGTTCAATTGGGATTTCGCCCTGTTTGACCAATTCAACAATATCTATTGCAAAACTTTCATTGTAAGGAACCATACACATATCCATACCTGCCAAAACTGCTAATTTCGCAGCTTCTTTATTATCTTTAGCTACATTATGAGCATATACTAATTTTGTAAGATCGTCCCAATCTGAAATTACAAAACCATGAAATTCTAATTCACCTTTCAACAAATCAGTTATTAAATGATGATTGACTAAACCTGGAATTCCATTTACGGAACCGGAATTTATCATAATTGTTTTTGCCCCAGAGCGAATTCCTTCCTCAAATGGAGGCAGATAATATTGTCGAAGTTCATTTTCAACAATATTTGCAGTCCCACGATCTTTTCCATTGTTGGGATTTCCATATCCAATAAAATGTTTCAAACATACTGCGGCTTTTGTATTGTCTGACAAACTATTTCCTTGCGATCCTTTAATGAAAGAATTTGTCATTTGTGTAGTCAAATAAGTATCTTCACCAAAAGTTTCAAATATTCTTCCCCACAATGGTTGTAATGAAATATCGAGCACCGGTGCATAATTCCATGGGATAGATGAGGCTCTCATTTCGTAGGCTGTAATTTCGCCCATTTTTTCAGCATGTTTTGCATTCCAAGTTGCGGCACATGCAATTTGATGCGGAAATAATGTTGATGAAGCTGTATAATTTGCACCGTGAACTCCATCGTTTCCAAATAATATTGGAATCTTTAATCGAGATTTTTCTAAGGTAAAATCCTGAATTTGACTAATAATATTGTACCATTCTTCTTTTGTTGGCGGATATTTTCCTTTGTTTTGAATTGAGCCAATATGATACTTCAAAATCAATTTATTTAATTTTTCAATATCAATTTCAAGCGAATCAGCATTGCTCCAAAACGGTCCTTTACAAACCGCTGTTAGACCAATATTAGTCATTTGACCAACCTTTTCTTCTAAGGTCATTTGCTGAATAAGCTCCTCAATTTTGTTTTTCCCTTCATTCTTCACATTTCCACAAGAGACGAAAAGCAAAATCCCGCTCATAAATATTATTGAAGATAAATATCTTCCCATATTTAATTTTATTTTCTTTTATTCTATATGGTAAATTTTGAGGTAAATTAAAATCACTAAAACACCTGTATATATCACTAAATCAGTATGCCATTACTGATTTTATGTGATTAAACAAAAACTGCTTAAAAAGAATATAAACAGTTTTTGTTATTAACCAACCCATTTACATTTATAAGATTTAAATAATCTCACTTGGTATTTCAATTTATTATTAACTAATTAAAAACAGGTATTTTAGTGAATTTTAATTTATATTTTAGTAACCTTCATTCTGAACAAATAATCCACCGGATAAATCTATTTCGGTTTGAGGAATTGGCAAAAATCCTTTTGTTACGGCATCGAATGTTACATCGAAAAGCACTTGATCTCCAATATATTGAGAACCATATATGCCAACAGTAAGTTCCTGACTTGCAACATTCATTCCTTGACGTATCAAATCAAAATAGCGAATTCCTTCGAGCGAAAGCTCTAACCTACGTTCATTCAAGATATTATCAATAGTTGCAGATACGCTTGCCAATCCGACTCTTGCTCTTACTTTATCAAGATATTGCTGAGCATTAGCACTTCCAAGCTCGGCAGCCATAAGTAAAACATCAGAATATCTGATTACTCTATGGTTGCATGTACGGTTTAGCTCTAATTGTCCGTCTGCGCTTTGGTGTTCAGCATCGGAGCTATATTTTTTTGAAAAATAACCTGTATGTTGATATCCTGGAACCAAATCTCCATCAAGACTATCTTCAAACAAAACTGTTTTATATAAACGAGGGTCTCCTTGTAAATCATCAACTAATTTCTGGCTCACCGTACCGAAGCTCCATCCTCTGTTCCAATTTTCTGAACCTGAAACACGAGGGCCTTGCATTTGGGCCGACAAATTGCCGTCTCCTCCACGTACAAAATCCCAATCCCACCAGGCATAAGAATCGCCGTGGGATATTTCAAAAACTGATTCTTCACCAAATTCACCGGCAAGTTTAAAATTTGTTTCATAATTTTCGAATAAATCATGGGTGCTATTGGTGATAAGGTCTTCAAGGTATAGTAGAACTTCTGCTTTGTCAATAGTAGTACCGTTGGCATCGAGATCTGTTTTATATACGCCATTGTAAAATAAATATACTCTGGCGAGTAGTGCTTCTGCAGCCCATTTTGTAACTCTGCCTGATTCATTAGTTGGTATTGATTCGGGCAAATCATTAATTGCATCAACCAGATCGGCAGCAATTTGGTTGTAAACCTCAGTTGGTGTATTTTGCGTCTGGCTATATTCCGATGGTCCTTTAATGGTTTCGGTAAGCAATGGGATATTTTCGAAAAACCTTACTTGTTCGAAATAGAAATAGGCTCTTAAAAATTTACACTCTGCAATGGTTCGTATTTTAAATTCTTCAGAAACTACTATATCTTCAATTTTTTCGAGTAGGAGATTTGCTCTATAAATTCCATTATAGTTTTTAATATAGATAGCATGAACTATTTTATTAGTAGTAGGAATATTAAATGTATTTAATTCATTTTCATCCATACCATCGTTGGCATCAGAACCTCCTGCATAAGAATCGTCAGAGAGAATGTCAGCCATTGTAACCAATGGAGCCCATGAGACATTAGGGCTTGATTGAAAACCCAATACATCATATACAGCTACCAATGCTTGCATAGCATCTTCTTCAGTCTGATAGAAATTTGAAGATACTTCTCTGTCTAATGGGTAACGCTCTAAAAACTCTTCACTGCATCCGGTTGAAAATGCGATTAGAATTACTGATATTATTATATATATATTTATTTTTTTCATATCTGTTTATTTTAGAAAGTTAAAGTTGTTCCAAGACGGAAAGTTCTTGCTTGTGGATAAATACCTCTATCTATACCTATATCAAATGAACTTCGTGCACCTATTTCAGGATCTGCTCCGGAGTATCCTGTAATAGTAATCAGATTTTCACCAGAAATATAGAAGCGCCAGTTTGTGGCTTTAATTTTATTTAAAATGCTATTTGGCAAATTGTATCCAATCTGCAGATTTTTAAGCCTAACATAAGTGCCATCCTCAATATACAGATCTGATACTCTGTAATTATTATTAACATCGCTCCATGTATATCTTGGTATTTCATCGGAAGTTCCTTCGCCGGTCCAGCTATCTAAAATTTCTGTTGTTCTGTTCGTATAGAATAAATCCTGTCTTTGTGAGCCATTAAAAATGTCGTGGCCAATGGCTGAGAATATCAGAAATGATATATCAAATTGTTTGTAATCGAGCGAACCATTAAAGCCTAAAGTCCAATCTGGTGTAGGATTTCCAATCATTGTTCGGTCGTCAGGTGTGATTTCATTATCGCCATTTACATCTACGAATCTTACATCGCCTGGCTCGGCAAGAGGTTGTAATAATTCACCATTAGTACCTATGTGTTGGTAAACTTCTGTTTCATTTTGGAACAATCCGTCTGTTTGGTATCCGTAGAAATGCGAAATTGGTAATCCTTCTTCGGCACGGGTAATTGTTCCTGCAACTGCCCAGTCGGCTCCCCAAATAATTCCCTCAGAGTTTCCAATATGGGTCATTGTATTTTTATTATAAGCTGCATTTACTCCGAATGAATATTTCATATCACTTAGGGTATGCCTCCAATTAACTGACATTTCGATACCTTTGTTTTGAACGCTTCCTACGTTTGAATAAGGAGCACTATTTCCAACATGTGCAGGTATAGGTATTATTTCCAATAAATCATTGGTATTTTTAATATAGAAGTCGAATGTTGCAGTTAATCTATCATTATATGCACCAAAGTCGAGTGCAATATCTATTTGTTCTGATTCTTCCCATTTAATATCAGCATTTTCGATATATTCAGGATACATGCCGATAAGCCTGCCTCCTCCAAATATATATCCAAAATCTGGTGTTGACATAACCGAAATATACTTATATGGACCGATATTATCATTTCCATTTATCCCCCAGGATGCTCTAAGTTTTGCAAAACTAAGCTGACTTATTTGCGGAAAAAAAGATTCATCGGAAATCAACCATGAAACACCGAGCGAAGGGAAAATTCCAAATCTATTATTGGCACCAAAATTTGACGAACCATCTCGTCTTAAAATTCCTGTAAAGGCATATTTACTTTTGTAATCATAAGTAATTCTTCCAAACACTGAGTAAAGGGCATAATGTGAAGCTCCTCCATCCGCTTTCCATGCAGTATCTGAAGCCATATTTAGGTAAACGTTTTCAGGGTCGTAGGTTGAAACCATGGCATTAAAACCACTCAAATCGTCAAACCTGTCTTCCTTTGCTGTGGTTCCAGCAAGTACAGAAAAATTATGATCTTTAATCTTCTTTGAATAAGTAAGAGTGTTTTCTATTTGCCAGTTGTACCATCTTTGCATGTACTTATTCACTGAAGTTTTTTCAGTATTATATTGTGCACCATTCATATAATACAATGGTTTGTATGATCCGCCATTTCCATATGCCAAATCGATACCCATGCTTGTTTTAAAAACCAAACCTTCAAATGGAGAAATTTCAGCAAACACATTTCCTACAATTTTATCTAATTTGTACTCGGATGTTTGTATTTCTAATAATGCCTGTGGATTAACTATTTCTGCTCCGAGATAATTTGAAATTCCATAAACATTTCCATCTTCATCTACAACCACCGGTTGATTTGAGTAAGGCTGTTCGGCAAGTATATCGGGATCTGTTTCGTAAAGAGGTGTAAGCGGATCTAAGTTTAATGCACTACTAAATACGCCATTGAATGATTCATTACTGCCTATACCTCTTTTTGTGATACTTGAGTAGGCGAATGTGTTTCCAAATTTAAACCAATTGGTAACTTTATGCGAGCTGTTTAGGCGGGCTGTTAATCTATCGAATTGCGATTGACTGCCACCTATTATACCTTGCTGAGAAAAATAAGAAATTGAAGAAGAATAAAATGATTTTTCGTTCCCTCCTGACACGTTAATATCGTGGTTTACTATAGGAACGTTTTTTTCGAAAATATAGCTTTGCCAGTCAGTATTATGTGCCACCTCATTCATATCAAAAGGTTCATCTTGGTTGGCATTTCTTGCACCTTGGTTCATCAATTCGCGGTATTGGTCTGCATTTAACATATCCAGAGTATTTGCAACATTTTGTATTCCGTAATATCCTGAATAGCTTACACTCATTTTTGATTTCTGTCCGATACCTGAGCCTTTGGTGGTTATCAGAACAACACCGTTTGCTCCTCTGGCTCCATAAATTGCACAGGATGCAGCATCCTTCAATACGTCCATAGATTCAATATCGCCGGGATTCAGATAATCTATTCCACTAACAGGCATACCATCTATAATATAAAGAGGGTTTGCATCTCCTGTTGTTCCGGTTCCTCTGATACGTACGGTAGGTGCTTCTCCAGGTTGCCCTGACATTTGTGTAACCTGAACTCCGGCAGTTCGTCCCTGCATTGCTTGTTCAACACGGAGAATAGGCGTTTTGGCTATCTCATCAGCATCGACAGAAGCAATAGCTCCGGTTACAACTTTCTTTTTCTGAATTCCGTAACCAATCACAACCAGCTCTTCAAGTTCGGTATGTTCAACCATCATAACAACATCAATTGTTGCTCTACCATTAATTGGAATTTCAATAGTTTCGTATCCAATACAAGAGAATGCAAGAGTATCAGTTGGTTTCGTAACTGTGATGGAATAATTTCCTTCAAAATCGGTAATTGTTCCATTTGTTGTTCCCTTTAGTATAACAGTAGTCCCGGGAATACTCAATCCATCGGCTTTATCAGTAATTACTCCTTTTACAGTATGTTGTGCAAAAATACTGTTTGAAAGTAAAAATAAGGCTATGGAGAAAATTAATTTTTGTATATGTTTATTCATATGTTTATGATTTTATTTTTAAAGTTTAAATAATTGAAATGCGAATATTAAATATTGCATAGAGGCAAATGCCAAACCAGATTACTTGGGATGCAATTTTCAAAATTGTTATCCCAATGTTTCGGAACACTTTAGTTTAAAACTTCATACTTCAAATGCGAATAAATTGAGGTTTATTTAAAAAGTCAAGATTTATTACTTTTGAAATACTCGGACGTAATCAACTTTCATTTGTTGAGGGAATATCGTAGAATTATCAGGAGAGCCAGGCCAGTTTCCTCCAACAGCTATATTAAAAATGAAGAAATGAGGCTGATGGAATTCTGACATATCAGAACCTGTAATATCAATAGTATAATATATTTGATCATCAACAAAAAATTGTATCAGATTTTCGTTCCATTCAATAGAAAATACATGATATGCCTCGGCAAAATTATCTACACTCGAGGGTAGTAAGATTGATCCTCCGGCATCGGCGTGTTCATTATTATACTCCCAATGTAAAGTTCCATACACATGGTATTCGCCATCGTTTCCTCCAACCATTTCCATAATGTCAATTTCACCACAATCTGGCCAACTTACCGACGAAATATTTCCTCCTAACATCCATAGTGCAGGCCAAATTCCTTTCCCCTCAGGCAATAATGCTCTTATGTCAATTCTGCCATATTGAAATTCCTGTTTCCCTTTAGTAATTATTCTTGCTGAAGTATAATTTGCACCGCCATAACTTTCCATACGAGCTTCGATAGTGAGTACGCTATCTCCGACCCAAGCATTTTCCGGGCGATAATTTTCGAGTTCATTGTTTCCCCATCCACCGCCTCCGGTTTCATAACTCCAATCATCAGTATTTAACTGGGATCCATTAAATTCATTCTGCCAAACTAAGTTATATCCGGTATATTCCAAAGGCGAAAAGTTACCTTTGTTTAATGGAATTTCTTCAGCTTGAAATGCTACATTCACCTGCCTATTTTTTTTCACATACCTACCGGAAGAACCGTAGGCTCTTATCGTAAATTCATAAATTCCTTGACCTCCGAACTTATATTCAAAATATCCTGTATTATTTACTTCTTCAGGAGTTTCATCAGAACCGATATAAAGTTGATAAAGTGTAGCATTGTCAGCAGTAGCCTGAATTTGTACAAATCCTATTTCATGGTCAATAGACACAATCTCTACAACTAAATTTGAAGGATCGTCTGTATTAACTTCACTTTTTTCAGTACAAAAAGTTAATGTAAGGGAGAAAAGCAGAAATAATATAATATTGTATTTTGATAATAGTCTCATAATAGGAAAAATAAAAAGCTATGACCAATACGATCATAGCTTTTATTTATATTTTTAATTAAATATGAAGTTTCGGATATAGAAAACACCAGCGTTTTCATGACCTCCTCCACCAAGAGAGATTGCAAAGAAATCTAATTTATCGTTTGTGAAAGGAGTGTATGAACCTGCTCCACTTGTTGGTGAGTCTAAATTAAAAGTATAAGTAACCCATTCGTCCATTACAGTGGCTACCGTGTCATACTGAATATGTCCGGTCCACCATTCTTCAGTTTCGCTATGTTCGGCAATTACTATTGCTATATCCTTGGTTAAATCACCAGAATAATCATTTGTACTTGGAACATAAACATCCAAAGAAACAGTTGTGAAATTATCAAACTGAATATCATTAGTCATGAAAAATTGAAGCTCTTGCCACATTCCCCATCTGTCATATTGACCACAATCAGCACCTGTACCTGCAGGATCAGTTACACCCATTGCAAAACTCATGCTATTGGCTTTTGATGTATCTAAAACAACAAAACTGGTAGATGTTTCAAAAGTATTATACATCTCAGTTGGAGTTAAATCAGGTAGGTCTTCTCCATATGGTTCCAGCACAGTAACTACTTCTGGTTCTAATGAAGGATCTGAATAACTTACATAAACAATTTTCCAGAATCCATCTGCACCCCAGTCGAAAGAAACAACCATTAAATCATATCCGGTTTCCTGAGTAATTTCAACATTAAAGGTAGTACTGGCAACTGGTATAGTAGTTTCAGCAGCAGTTCCTAATTTTGGGATTCCTATCCAAGCGCCAAGTCCTGTAATAGTTGCAGTTCCTGTAGATGCATCATATGTGAATTGATGAGTTCCAGATAGCCAGTCGCTTACATCAACGCCATCTTTATTTATCATATTTTCTGGTAAAGCATCAAAACAAATTTCATAGTTCCACTGGTCGTTGAATACACCATATTCTCCCCAGAACACACCATTGTCATTGAATTCGTATATGCCATCGAATTGGAAAGTAAATTCCTGATTATATACACAAGGTCTTGCTCCGTCGTTTTGTAATCCTTCCCACCAGCTTCCAGGGCTTTCAGAATTTTCACCAAGCGACATTGAAACGCCTTCTCTGTACAATTTCCAAGTTTTTGAAACATCTCCTGTTAGCAATTTATATGCATCGTCAGGATCGGTAATCGTAATATCCATAGAATACTCATGGGAGCCTGCATCATTTGTAGCAGTTAATAAAACAGTATAGTCTCCTGAGGCCGCATAAATATGTACAGGGTTTTCCTCAGTTGAACTTTCAGTATCGCCAAAATCCCAACTATATGAGGTTGCATTTTGTGAGAAGTTTGTGAATGCTACTTCAAGAAAATTTGTAGCACCAATTTCGTACTGAAAACTTGCAACTGGCATTACTGTGTTTTCATCCTCATCCTTATCGCAAGAATTTAATACAACAAGGGAAAAAATTCCCATTAGCAAGAATATACTTGCCAAAAATTTAAAAGCTTTTTTCATCGTAAAATGTTTTTAGTTAAAATAAATGTAAAGAAATATAAAGAAATATTGATTTTAAGTTTTCAAAGTAAGTAACAAAAATGTAATTCACAAATATATTTTGCTAAACAAAACTACATCATTGAAAGAATTATCATACGTCAAAAATACATCAAATTGCCTAAACATTCTAATTTTCTGACATTTATAAAACATTTACATATTCTCAATACGTTCATCAAACGCATCAACAAGAATAAAATATTTTGATTCTGTTTTTTGAAGATATTTTTAAGAAGTTCTAATAAACTTGGAGGATTTATTAAAAGGAAATAATGAAATCAGTAAGATTTACTGACCTGTCAAGATTTAGTTTTTTACGTAAACGATAGCGACTTATTTCAACACCTCTTGTCGATATATTCATAAGTAGTGCTATTTCTTTACTTGAAATATTTCTTCTCAGGTAGGCACATAGCTTTAATTCTCTTGGTGTAAGTTCGGTATATTGGTTTTTTAGCCTTTTAAGAAAAGCTTCATGCACATTTTCGAAATGTGTTTCAAAAACTTTCCATTGATTTTCGCTTTCTATATCTTTATTAATTTTCTTTATTAATGGCGAAATCATACCTAATTTGTTCTCACTACGGCTTTTAGAAACAATATCTTTTAATTCATTTTTTAAATTAAAGAGTAATTCGTTTTTTTGAATCATTTGCATAGTTGCATTAGCTAACTCTTTGTCTTTCATAATCATCTTTTCACGCAAAGTGTCATTCCGTATTCTAATTACCTCTTTTTCCGCTTCGAGTGTTTGACGTTTCATTTCATTTTCTCTTTGCTTTGATTTTCGTTCCAGTATGAGTTTTTCTTTCATTTTTGATTTTTCAATCCTTAATTTTACCCAATAGAAAAACAGAAAAATCAACATCAAAAAAATGAAACTAAAGAGAATTAAAGCCTTTAAGGATTTATACCAAGGCGGTTTTATTTTGAAAGAATATTTTGAAGCTTGCGTTTCAACATCATAGGTACTGCGAGCTTTTACGAAAAAAGTGTAATCTCCTTCTTTCAGATTTGTGTATTCTTTTGTGTATCTAATATCCCAGTTTGACCAATTATCGTCATAGCCCTTTAAGAAAGTAGAGTATTTTGTCATTTCAACATTTTCGAAATCATTTGCGGAAAATTTAAAACCAAGATTATTTTGATCATACTCAAGAATTGTTTGAACAGTCGAGTCTTCTATTCTTCTTTCATAACAGATTATTGAATCTGGCTGGCTTAAATATGCCTGATTGATGAAAACTTTAAATTTCTTATCATAACTTTTCTGAAAAAGCTGGTCGTAATGTACAAATCCATTTTCAGTTCCGAAGAAAGTATTTCTTTCATTTAAAGTATAAACAAACTGGAATCCCCCTATGAAGCTTCCTACTAATTGCCTAAAAGGCAAGCTTATATCTAAATAACTTCCGTCCTCTTGTATTCGCATAACTCCGGAATTCCCCTCGGTAAAATACCATATATCGTCTTGCTGGTCTTCGCAAAGTTTTTTTATGGTTTTCCCATGAAATAGTTCTTCAAAATATGAATAATGTGAAAATAACTTTTTGTTTTTGTCGAATTTAAAAAACCCATTTGGAGAAATAAAAACAATTTCATCTCGAAGTTTAAAAACGTTAATTCCATAATCAGATTTGAATCCATTTGAGGAATTATACAAATTAGAACTAACAACACTATCGAGATTGTTGTTTAGTGAAATATTATAAACTCCTTTGTAGCCATGACTTATCCACAGACTATTGTTCTTATCTGCCACCATTTCGCGCGATGTTTCATTAAATGCTTTGATTTTTCCGAAAAATTTCCATTTTCCATTTTCCTTTTTCAGAAGAATTAAACCAGTATATGTTCCACCTATTATTTTGTTGGGATGACTTTCTAATTGGAGAAAAGTCCAGCAGCCCGGAATGTCTGCGATTTTACGTGCAGTTCCACCTTCTATAATGAAAGTTCCGTTGTGATGCCCACAAAAAAGTTTATCGTCAAAAATCTGCAATCTCCAGACTTGACCGCGTGTATTTTCAATAAACTTAAAATTATTCTCTTTTTGGGGATATTGAAAAAAGTCGCTCCATTTTTTATAAAAAATACCTTGATTTGTTCCGAAATACAAATATCCTTTGTGAAATATTGCAGCATATCCAGCACTAAGACCATCATAATACGAGAATATACTTAGATTTGAATTAATTTCGACATAATCAATTCCATTGTCGGTTCCCAACCAAAGATTTCCGAAATCGTCGGTATTCAAGCTCAATATTGTATTATTTTGTAATCCGTTTCGGCCATTTATAATTTGTAAGGGGATGCCATCATTATTGCAAATTATGAGGCCATTTTGTATTGTACCAAATGCAATATATTCATTATCAATTCTTTTTGCACAGTACAATTGATTTTTTTTCAGGTAGGCCGATGCCGGATTTTTCCATTCAACTATTGTATTACCATCATACAAGAACAATCCACTTTCGGATGTAGCTATTAATAGATTTTCTTCAAGAGGCAAAATTGACCAAATTTCTTTTCCCTTTAATTGTTCGGTTCCGTTCAGCTTAAACAACTTTCCCATTGCATATCGTAAGAGTCCGGCTTCGAGATCACAAATCAACAATTGTCCTTTTATATAAAACGAAAAATGGAATGAACCAGGCGCATCAATTACTTTTACTTCATCGTCATTTATTATTATGAGTTTGGAAAAAGACTGAAAAATCAGTCCATCGGGAGTTGAATGAATTCGCCAAATTTCTCCAAAATCTCTTTTCGTTTCAGGGAGTATGGAAGTCATTGAATGGTACTGATATTTACCTAAAGCGTTTGTCTCGAAATACCCAAATTCGTTGAAGCCACCCACGTATATTTTCCCATTTTCAGAAAGCAAAAAACAATGCAACACAGAGGAATTTGATATTGGATAAATTTCCCAGTTGTGCCCGTCATATTCAATCAATCCGTTGTTGTTGGCAAAATACATTTTCCCATTATCGGAATTTTCTATCATCCAGGTTTGTAGCCCGCCTTTATAATCAGAACGCTCGAAATTCCGAATAAATGGTGTCCCAATATCTTTTACCTGGGCTATAGTAGTATTAAGAAAGAACAGGAAGTTCAGAAAAAGGAAAATTGTATATTTCAGTGTTATATTCATTAATAAAAAAACTTCAAAAAAAGGAAATCAAAGATAATATTTTTTTGATGCAATTTAGATAATTATGAACAAAACATAGCTGAAAAATTTCTTGCAAAGACGCTTGCTATCAGGAATATTCCTGATTTTGCAGGTATATTGTCATGAAAATAGCTGCTAAACTATAACAACAGCAGGTTTCACTTTTGTTTTACAATTAGGAAAAATTAGTTATTACTTTTGTAAAATACACTTATCAACAGCAATAAATTCGCCTGCAATAATTTTATAGAAATAAATTCCGGGAGGAAATTTGCTTGCATCCCAGTTTAAGACATAGTTTCCTTCTGTTTGAGTTTTACTGATAAGGGTTTCAATAATTCTTCCGGTGTAGTCGTGAATGCTGAGATTCACCATAGTTGTTTTAGATATGTAGTATGAAAAATTTACTGCTTCACTGAAAGGATTGGGGTAGCAATTGTTCAGTTTAAATGACGATGAAACAGAATTGTTCTCTTCTATGATATTGTTTGTTTCTCCACCTTCCCAATAAATGTCGTCAAGAGCAAATTCGCAGGAAGCTCCATTTACTTCCAATATTACAAATTCGTAGCTTAGCATTCTCAAATCAATAAAAGCTCCACGTATATCTTCTACAGGAATAGTTGCTTGTCCCCAATTTCCATCTCTAACAAGGCCATAGGTTGTTTGATTTGCCGGAAAATCGACATAGTTTTGATTACCCCAGGCATCTATAATTCCTATTTGAAAACTTACATTTGCTGGAATTTTAATCCTGAATTTCAAATTTCCATTTCCAAAATTGAAAAGGTTGACTGGCTGCAAAGACATAATTCCAGCACCAAACCAACCAAGTCCGGTTGAAGCCCATGAAATCCCATTTTCACCTTCAAATGGCGGTATCGATCCACCGGATAATGTTCCTTCCCAGACATATATTTCTGAATCAATCCCTAACTCTAAGCCTCCGTTGGTTGAAGTGCTATCTGTAAATAAACCAAAGGTTCCTGTTTCAGGTGTTGGTGGTCCTATCGTAACTTCAGCTTGCCCATTCCATTCGTAAACTTTAATATAGTCAACATACATGTCCGCAGGAAAAGGCATAGAAACCGGTGCTCCACTTCCCGGATCTCCCAAATTATAAGCATCAGTAAATGCACCACCAATTGCCAGATTTGTTATGAAATAAAATGGTTGATGAAATTCGTACGAAAGGCTGTCAATCGGAAATGGTTTGGTATAAAAATCATATTCAACATTATTGTCGATTACAGTGAAACGAATACTATCTTCATCCCAATATAATCTATAGATTAAAAACCTGTCGTTTAACGGATTTGTATAGTTATAATATGGCCTGCAAAAATCGTCGTCAGGATCCCAAGATATACTCGCTGCTCCTGAAGGATTTTCCGGAGTAACTGCATCATCTGAATAATAAATGGCATTAGCTCCAACTACCTGATTAACAGTTGAATTATTCAAGTCGTTTCCACCATTATGTCCATCGTGCAAATCTCTGAATGATTGGCTTTGTCCCATTTCCATCATGTCCATTTCGCCACAATTAGGCCAGCCAAGATTAGATGTGCCTAATAGCCAAACTGCAGGCCAGCCTCCAAGATCTAAATCCGGAACTTTCACCCTGGTTTCTATCATTCCGTATTTTACAGAAATTTTAGATTTTGTATTGAGTTTTCCTGATGTATAATTCAAAGGATTGCCCCATTGATCTACTATTCCTGTTCCGGTTTCTTGCTTAGCTGTGATATACAGGCCATAGTTCCCAGGTTCGCCCGGAATAGAATCAATTGTTACATTTTCTTCTTTGTAAAATTCCAATTCTCCATTTCCCCAGCCCCATGAACCATTTCCGGTATTTATAATCCAGTTGTCAAGATTGTTAAAATTTTCTTCCCAAATTAGGTTTCCAATTTGACCATTACTGGAGTTTACTGAAAATGCAAAAAATATACTACAGATAAAAATTATGGTTAAAAGCGGAGTATCAAAATTTCTTTTCATAACGATTATTTTTCATTTAATAATAGTTGCAAATATTCAATGAAAAAAGTAAAGAAATGAAATTATGAGCCCACTAAAAATACATCACCACCCAAAAATAGATACATCAATAATACTACCAATTACATTTATAATGCTTATTATATGAATTATATCACAGGAATATAAATAACACAAATAAATATTATCTTATTCTTTTTCAAGAATAGACAGACATAATATTTTTTTCAAGAACATATAAAGAAATTTGAAGGGCTCCTTCCAGTGTATAAGAAAAATTTTTCATCAAATTTTTTATCATATGACTGACATGATTTTTCATACGGCTGTTGTATTTGCCAAAGGCGGCAGTTCCATAGTCCTGAATGGCATGTTTAAAAATATCGTTGTTGGCAAAAGGAACAAGTGCATGATTTTTCAAATTTTGAGTATATTTCTCAAATAAGTTATTGTATTGTTCTGTATTGCTTATGTCTATATCCTTGATGTTAATTTCTTGTGCTAAAGTTTTTGATATATATATTTGATGTTGATCTGCCCTGAAATCTTTTCGCTGTTTATTATTCGAAGAGGTTCCTAAAATTACGGATTCGAAGTCATCAAAATATTCATCAGTAATTTCCAATCTATCGCCTGTATATATACATTTTGAAACTTCTTCAGAATCAAAATTAATGGCATAAATATAATTCAAAATATCATCGCTAATTTGGATTTTGTTATATAAATACGCAGCTTCTTTTACTTCCTGAAGTATCTGAAAATTGTACATTTTAACCACAGCCTCGACAAAATTGTTTGGAATTTGCTTCAAAAGGTTTTGGTTACTCTCAAAGAAACTTTTTATCTTTTCAATTGTTACTAACTCCTCAGAATTTTTGAATTTGCTTATAAACTCGTTGAAAATAAAGACCGATTCTCTACCGGAAATCCCTTGCAACCCTTCTTTTTCTGCTTCATCAATAATACTTTTTCTAATTTCATTATTGAATGCTTTCAAATCGGTTTCGCTAAGCCAAACAGGAATTTTACCTGTGTAGATATCCATCTTCAACAATAAGTAGTTTTCGTCAAGAAATTCTTTATATTTCGATTTGTCTTCCAACCATTTATCTATGATAGTAGATTTTGAGTTGATGCGAGTTGAAATGACAATTTTAGCAAAATACTCGATCAAATTTGGCAAGAAACTTAAATTGAGTTCTTCCCCAAATTTGTTTTTATAAATAGCTACTTCCGTATTAAAATCAAGGACATACGGAATTTTTACAGTTGTTACTCTATCCTTGAAAGATGGAATTTTTTCATAATGTTTTTTGTCCACAGGATTTACCAATCCAACAAAAAGAGATTTTATTCTTTCTTCAATTAATCCTACTTTATGAACACCATCGCTTATTATTCCATGCAAGTTACTTAATCTTTCTACATTGTATCCTTTAATGTCCATAAGTGCCAGGACTCCATTGTTGGTCAATGCCAAGTGCGAATGTATATATTGCACTTTATTTGATCTGAGAAGATTGTTTAGCATTTGTTGCAAACTATCGTTGGTTATTGGGCTTTTACTTATTTCATCGCCCGGGTAAAAAATACTTATTCCAAGTCCAAACTGACGAATATATTTGAAACGTTTCACATGCAACATTTTGAACACATCGAGCGGATCGTGAAGTTTGTTGAGCAAAGTGTCATATAAGGATGTACAAATGCTACACGATTTATCCTTCAATACCCATTCGTATTCTTTTTTATTATACAAATCATATTTGAAAGATTCATCTTTAATAAGTTCTTCTAAAAATTCTTTTCTATAGCTTTTAGGTATTTGAAGAATTGGATGATCGTTGTTTGGGCAAGAAAAATATAAATCTTGCGAGCCGGGATATTCAAGCTGCCGAATTTGCGATGTGTAATATGATAATTGTTCATCATTGCCATCTTTTTCAGCTATTTTTTTCATTTCTTTTTCGAAGCTATGAAAGCCTCCCAATTGTTGAATATTAAGTCTCCATTGCGTTTTATATAATGTGCCAGCTTGAGTAGAGGAATATTCTTCTAATTTTTGGAGCAAATTGTTCAGAAAGGTACTTTTACCACTTCCCGGAGGTCCTTCAAAAAGCAGGATACGATTGACATTTGCACCTTGCTTAATAGCATTAATAATATTTATCAATCGGTTTGCAAAAAGATTGTCTGCAAAAAATGGCACATCGCAATCTTTCTCGAAAAGATCTTTGCAATCGAAATGTAAAAGTCCCATTGATAGTGGATCTCCTTCGTATTCGTCTATTGGTTTGGGAACGAAATAATTGACCATATCGTGAAATAATTGGTAAATATCTCTGAAAACAAGATTTGGTTTTCGGGCAGCTACATTTAAAAATTCATTAAAATTAAGTTTTAATCGTTTCTCATCCATACGCAGACGAGAGCCCAATTTGGTAAGTGCTTCAAGTCGTTCGCCTTGTTGCATCAAGTCTTCTTTTAGTTTTTGAAGTTCTTCTTGTTTACCCATAATCCATTTTATTAACTAAGTTTTACTTTCTCTATTTTTCTTTCTTTCATTGTGTATATAAATTTATTAAGAGTCTTTTCTCTGGTTTTTTTATCGATTTGTATCTCAGTGGTTTGTAGTTGCACACTTCCTCCCCAAAGGTATTCTATTCCAAGCAGAGTATCAGGAATAAATTCGTTATACAAAGATTTACCCTCGAAATGGTGTTCTAAAAATAGGTTTTTGTCGGTAGTTTTTTCATGATTTACGGTAATGTGTGGTGGGTGATATAATGAATCTATTAACATTTTTTTGTATTCTTCGGCTTTGCGACTTTTAATATAATATTCAATTGTTCTGTCAGCAGAATTCAATCTTTTTCCAGTAATAAATACTCCATACTCATCAACAAAATCTTGAGATATATATGTATTGAACAATGTGAAATCTGAAAATTCTTCTCTTACTCTGAATATTGCAGATTTTCCTTTCCCTGTTTTTTTGTTATATTTTTGCCGGTCTGAGATATTTTTTATTTTTTCGAACTTGTAACTCATTTTTCCTTTTTCAGCCAAATTTTCGATATGTTGGAACAATCGTAAACCAATTGCATAAGGGTTTAAACCAATTCTGCTAAGAGAAGTTACCGAAGCATTAAGTTTGGCGTAAGAGATTTCATGACCAGCAATTCTATCATCCTTTCTGAAAAGTTCGTCGTGCCAATAGCTTGCCCAGCCTTCATTGATGGTTTTTGTTCGAATTTGCGGACTAAAATACAATGCTGTTTCACGAACAATATTTACTACCGATTTCATCCAAACATTTGAACTTTTATTAAGAAATGGAGATTTTCTCAATAAATATTGAAGTAAATCTTCTTCTACAAATTTAGTTTGTTTACTATGATTTCTAAAAAGCTCAATAAACTCAGGAAAACGATTTTTTACATCATCAAAAAACACTGACTCTGCTGTTTCCCTAAATTTTATAGAAATCTTGTTATATCGTTCAATTTCTCTATAAATTTCATGTTGAGACAGTTTTTTTTCGACTTGCAAAAAATGGTCGAAATAAAAGTTGAGCATGGCAGACAAATTTAGTTTTTGCGGATATTGATTTTTCGAAATAATACTATAAAAACCAATTATATTATCAATACTTCTGCTAAATTCGATAATATAATCGACCCATCTGCCATGTTTGCTTCTCAATTGTGCAATCAGGCGTTTATCTGCGAGAGCTTGCCCAACAAAGTCGTCGTCCCATGTATTTTGAAAAAGTTTATTATTCTGAAAAAAATCAATATGCCCTAAAACATGATAAAAAATCATAATGTTCATCCAGTCAGGGTTGTTGTCGTTATAGAACGAAATTGCAGGGCGTGAGTTTATAACTGTCTCGAAAGGATTGTGCGGATAAACCTCATATTGTCCATGACCTTTAAGAACTTCAATATCCTGAACCCAATAATCATACAAAGTCGGAATCATTACTTTTGGTGATAGATTAATCATGTCTTTATTTGAGACTATGTACTCTAAGGATTCGTTGTCGAACTGCAAACCAGCGTCTCTGGCCCTTTCTTTGCAGCCCTCCATTATTCTCTTTATATTTTGATCTATCAACTGCATTTTTTGACACTTATTTTTAACTATACATTAATTCAAAATTCAATTATCACGACAGCTATCGGGACATAATTTATTACTTAATCATTAAGTATTTTTATTCCTTCAATTATTCTATCCTCAGAAACTGTTGCAGCTTCGAAGCTATCTAATTTCATAAGTTCTGAATGCTTTGTAAGTATTCCAGACTTATCAATATATTTTTCTAATGTCGTTTTTATTTGTGAAGACCAGCTGTTTTTAGCTATTGTAATACCTATACGATTTGCATATTTCAACATTTCATTGATTGCTGATAATGTATTCCTGCCAGTTAGATCCCAATCGTCTCCATCTGTGCCATAATACACATAAATATTGTTATCAATAGCCAATTGTTTTTCGTTCACAATTTTGTTGACAAGCTGAAAAGCCGGGTGTATTTGAGTTCCTCCGGCAATTTGGGATCTGTAATATGTAGCAAAATCTTTCACTTCTTTAGCAGCTGTATCGTGCAGGACGAATCTTACTTCCACATTGTTTTGATACTGATACATCAGCCAGCTATAAATAAATAAATGTTGCTTACAAACTACCTCTGTGGGCTTTCCTGACATTGAGCCCGAGTAATCTCGAATAAAAAATACTATTGCCTGGTTTTCATAATCTTTCTCTTTAGACATGATTCTGAAAACTTTATCTTTTGGATTGACCAATAAATTTTCGCTTGAAAAAGGTTCTTCTGGCTTGATCCGTCCTAATAAAATATTAGTTTCAATAATTTGTTTTAAAGTTGCTTTTTTATCGAGTATCTGCCCAAAACCTTTATTCGTGTCTGTCAAATCGTATTTAACTTTTGTAATGGATTTTTTTTTGCCTTTGTCTTTAATATTAGGTAACTGAAATTTTTCTGTCAGCAATTTTCCGAGGTCAAATGCTTCGGAACTAATATCGTGCTCTCCTCCACTACCTTCACCGGCACCCGTGCCATCACCATCTTGTGGCTCTGCAGGTTGTTTTCCTATAACTTCACCTTCCTGTCCTTCACCACTTCCGCCAGTTTGTCCCTCACCATCTTCATCTGTCGAATCGGTATGATAAAACTTTGGTTCGGTAGTTGTTGGAACAATTATTACTTTTCCTGTTTTACCTTTTTCAGGTTTTATTAATCTGCCAATTTTCACTCTCTTCGGAAATCCGTCTGCATCTCGTTGCTTATCTTGCTCGAGAAGTTCGTCGAGAGTTTTTAAATGTGTGTGGGCTTTTGGTGAATTTTTATTGAAATCGGAACGAAATTGTAAATCATTAATAGTAAAAAAGTGCTTATAGTTTTCGAGCTTTACATTATCGACTTTTTTTTGATTTTCGATAAATTCAAGCTCTTTTATAATAAGCTGTTTTTGCTCGAAATCAATACCTTGATCGAAGAGTTTTTTCGCTATTTCTTTTTCGCTACAATTCATTCTATTTAAAGTTTTAAAATGTATAAATTAGAAACTGAACATATTTGCATTGTCATAATTTCTAATTTTCAATAAAAGCAAAAATTTTTGCTCATCAGTTTAAGAAACATCATCCTGAGAGCAGAAATATTCAATAGTTTTCAAAGCACAAGTTTCGCAATAGCCTAATTTGTTTTGCATAGTGTTAAGCATTCGGTTAAACAGTTTTTGATTTTCTTCATTTGTTCGATTGCTTAATGCCCCAACAAGACTGCCAGCTCCCGCTACATCAGACTTTAATCTTACATCGGTTACTGCTTTTACCAAATCGTTGTTATCCATAAAATTGTAACTAGTGTCCTGCATCATTTTTTGCCCATAAATTTTTGAGATAGTTGTTCTATAGCTCATTTTTTGCTCCTTGGTTTTTAATCCTAATCTTGACTCTACACTATTGATAAACGATTCATCAATTTTTAATGGGACTAATTTGTTCGTTTGAGGATCTCTATATGTCCATATTTTATTTGTTCCTAAATTTTTGGCATCTAATCCAATTATCATGTTTACATAATTCAGCACATCTTTTTCTATGGCATCGGGTTCGTCCATATAGGCATTAAAAATAGTTGTCATTACATCTTTGCGATATAATGTTTTGCCCAATTTCAAGTCGTTCAAATATTTTACTCTATAGTCGGGTTCATGCACATAGTCCAATATGATCTTTTCCATAGCCATAAACACATCGCCGGCATACATGCACTTGCCTTCTTGCGTTTCAGAACTTTCAAGTAGTATTTGTATGCAACGACCAAGATTTCTGTGCCCTAATCCTTTTTGTCCGAAACGTTTAGTGATATCCGGTTCTGCATTTAACTGATCAATAACTTCGCTGAGTGTTTTAAGACTTTTTTCACCTGCAACTTCACCTGCCGAAAGTTTCATCATCTCCAGCGGGTTTAGTTTATTTGATAGTGGCATTCTGGTTAATATGGTTGTAGTAGATAATGCATGATTCAAATTTGGGTCAATATGTAGTTTTGCTCCTGTGAATGTAGTTTTTTCAATACTACCCAATGCGTAATTGGTTAGCTGCTCTTGAAGAATATAATTTGTATTGTGTGCCATGTATGAAATTCGACATCTATCTACAATTGGAGCTTCTTCTTTTTCTTCAATGAAGCGTGCAAATTCATCGTTGTTGCTTGTTGCAATTATTAAGGTATCCAATGGCCATTTGAATCCTTCCACATCAACTGTACGGTTTTGGATTACACTAAGATAAACTTGTACCAGATCCTTTTTGTTCTTAAAAATCTCATCGGCAAAATGAATACCTCCACCAGCAACTCGTGCTAAAGCTCCTCTTCGTAAATCGAAACGATATGGATTATCAGTATCAGTAATATGTAGCAATCGTGTAATTGACTCTTCGCCAAGCAAATCAATAGCAGATGAGGTAATTTTATCTTTAGCGGCATATTTTCCAGTAAGAGTGCCCCTCGATTCAGAAATTGGAATTGGCACAATTTCGATATTCTCTAATACTTTTTCAATATCGTTATCAAAATGTTCTTTAAATTGGGAAAGCACATAATCGGAACATGCCCCAAGTGGTCGATAATTTTGATAAAACACTTCAATTTGCGCTTTACGAAAACCAAATTTCAATAAGTAATCGACATTTTTGTCCTTCGATTCAAAAAGATTCATAGCCAATATGAGAGGATCTTCAAATGTTTGAGATTCAATAGACGTAATTTGACCATATCTCCCAAGAATACTCAAATTGCTGAACCTGAATGTATAACGCATATTTTCAGGTTTTGAGACAAATTCCCTATAGAGTTTGCTCAAATAATCAACAAAAAATGTCTTTCCATTTCCTGGTTCACCAATCAGCACGAAAGCCATTTCTCTTGACGAACCGCCTTCAGCAGCATCTTTAACATAAGAAACAAAACTGTTTAGTTCATCAAACATTCCAATAAGGTGGCGGCTTTTCTGCCTCAAGATATCAAAATCGAAAGTGTAGCGACCGTTTACACTTACCTTTCTAATTTTTTTTGGATCACCAAGAATCATACGTGTTATGGCTTGGTAAACATTTTCGAATTTTCGCTTGTTTGCAAAAACCTCAAAGAGATGGTGATTGAAACTTTTACGTGGATAAGTATTTTCCTTTTTTTTCATAATTCCCTCCTTTTATGGTGCTGTAAAAAAGCCTTTGCCTTCATTATCAATCTTCAATGCCGCGAAAGAACTTCAATATCTAAAAAATCAAATCACTATTACAAAGATAAACTTTTTTTTGAATAATTGACTATTATTAAACAAGAAAATAATCATATTTTAAACATTATTCCATTTGAAGAATAAAGCAAAGTATCAGCACTTTACTTATCAAAAAAAGTCTCAATTATTTGGGTTAAGTTTTGCGACTTTTTCTAAGTTTATGATGAATATCCTACAGATTGTTTTTTTTAAAATATATAGTATTTTCAAAATGAAAAATTAATACATTTGCAAATTGAAATGTTAAAAAGAATATACACATATAAAATATTGATAAATAGCCGATTTCTTGTTGCTGCTTTTCTTTCAATTTCATTATTTATTATTTCATGCTCAGAGCTAAAAAAGTCAAGAAATCAAGGCATAATAGAATATGAGGTTATATATTTAGACAGCGAGGAAGAATACCCTGTGATTGGGCTAATGCCTGAAATCATGACAGTTAGCTTCAACAGTAAATGCTCGAAAAGCAAAATGGTTGGTTTTCTCGGATTTTTTAGCACACAAATCATTTCAGACACTAAAGAAAGAGTTAATTATACATTAATAAAAATTCAAGGTAAAAAATATGTTTGCAAAGAGACTTTAGACGACGGACCATTTGTAAATAATAATTATGAAAATGTCAATATTGAATATGCTTCAGAAACTAAAGAAATTGCAGGATTTCTGTGCAAAAAAGCTATTGTAACATTTCCTAATGACAAAAAGAATCCTATCGAAGTTTTTTACACTGATGAAATTAACTTTTCTGACCCAAACAAAAATACACCATTTGCTGCCATTGAAGGTGTTTTGTTAGAATTTCAGTTAAAGTTATATAAAATAAACATGAAGTTTGTAGCTTCAGAAATTCAACATGTAGATATTCCAAAAGAAGAATTTGAAATTCCACCTGATTACGAATTCGTAACAAAAGAAAAAATCGAAGAACTTATTAACGATTTTATATAAATTATTAAAATGAAAAATATTAAAATGAAAAAAATATTAAAATTATCATCATTGTTTCTATTATTTGTGGTTTTGTCGAATAGTTTGTTTGCACAAAAAGCTAAAAAACCATTTTCAGGAATAATTACTTATGGCATTAATGCTGAAGGATTTTCAGAAGCAGAAAAGTTGCAATTACCAAAAACAATTGTTGTAACATATTTAGGTTCTAAAACAAAAACAGTTACACAGATGCCAACACAAGAAATGGTTATTCTCAGCGATTATGAAAAGAAAGAGGTAGTTATGCTTCAGGACATTATGGGGAATATGATTGCCATGGATATGTCTGGTGAAATTGCAAAAGAGTTAGAAAAGGCAAAAGAATCGGAAACAAAATTTACATATTCTGATGAAACGAAAAAAATTGCCGGCTACGATTGCAAAAAAGTTGTTGCTATTACTGAAACCGATACACTTGTGGGCTATTACACCGAAGATTTGAATATTGAAAATGCCAATTGGAATTCAATTTTCGAAGAAGTAAAAGGAGTAATGCTGGAGTATGAACAACCAGGTCTCGAAAACAAAAAAATAACTATTTTTGCTCAAACTATCAAGAAAAAGAAAATTAAGGAAAAAGTATTTAATATTCCTGACGAATACGAAAGAAAAACAATAGAAGAACTTCAGGAAATGTTTGGAGGCTGATAAATAGTGCTTTAAGAAAACTCCATTTTCTTCACAAACATATTCTACAAAATTTCGATAATGCTCGGATTATTTATTAATTCGAGTATTATTTTTATACCGAAAAGATAAATGGCAAAAAAGAAAAATAGTAAAGGTAAAAACTCGAAACCAAAAACGAAAAAGAAAGCTACTGTTTCGAAAAGGTATTCAAGATTTGTTGCATTTCTGAAAGACGAACGATTTCATATTTCGCTTGGTTTGTCAACCATAGCTTTTTCGGTACTGTTAACTATTTCATTCATATCATTCATTTTTACCGGTGGTGCAGACCAAAGCCTTAAACACAAAGGATTTTGGGAATTGATGTTAAATTTTGACGGTGAGGTTGCCAATTGGGTTGGTAAAATTGGTGCTTTTTTCTCAAATTTTTTCATTAGTAATGGATTCGGTATTGCCTCTTTTTCTTTTGTATTTTTGTTTGTAATTGTGGGCTTTCGCCTTTTAAAATTAAGAATGCTTCCATTTGGGAAATCAATAAAATACTCCGCAATTGTTACTGTTTGGTTATCAATTTGTTTGGGTTATATTTTTGTAAATTCAGAACAGGATACCCATTTATATCTTGGAGGTGCTTACGGATTTTTCATTAGCGAGTGGCTGAATTCACTCATCGGAAAAATTGGAACTTTTTTCGTACTTTTCATTTCACTTTTAGTTTTTATTCTTTATACTTTCAACAATTTTGCAGATTGGTTAAAAGGAATTTTAAAATCAGCTTATGCAAGACAAAAGCAAAAACCCTTGAATAAAAAATCGAATAATGCTACAAAAAAAACTTTTGAAAACTCAACAGAAAGCGAGATAGAGGATTTAGAAGAATTCGCTGAAAACACTCCTTTGTCTATAGAAATTCCGGATACTGAAATTGAAAGAACTCCCGAAGAAAATGTGTCAGTTGAAGGAGAAATTAAAGAAATTGATCTTGAAACTTCAGTTGAAATTCCAAAAAACAATATTACAGAAAAAGGAGATCTTGAACTTACGGTAGATGACAAAACTCAAGATGGTGCTGAACCGGAAATAGAAACAGAAACCACTGAAAAAGAGGAAGAAGCCCCAAAAGCAATTAATTTAGAACCTTTCGATCCTAAGCTCGAATTGTCGTCATTCCAGCTTCCTTCAATACAATTGCTTGCAAATCATAAATCGGAGAATTCCGAAGTCAGTAAAGAAGAGTTAATTACCAACAAAAATAAGATTGTAGAAACTCTTGCACACTACAAGATTCAGATAGATAAAATTAAAGCAACTATAGGTCCAACAATTACCCTGTATGAAATTGTTCCGGCTCCAGGTGTTCGAATTTCAAAAATAAAAAATCTTGAAGACGATATCGCTCTTAGCTTATCTGCTTTAGGAATTAGAATAATTGCGCCTATGCCCGGCAAAGGAACAATTGGAATTGAAGTCCCGAACAGAAATCCTGAAATAGTTTCGATGCGTTCAATTATTGCCTCAACAAAATTTCAGGAATCGAAATATGTACTGCCTGTAGCACTTGGAAAAACAATCTCGAACGAAACATATGTTTTCGATTTGGCAAAAATGCCACACTTGCTCGTTGCCGGAGCTACCGGTCAGGGAAAATCCGTAGGTTTGAATGCCATACTTACATCGTTAATATATAAGAAACATCCTGCTGAATTGAAATTTGTGCTTGTTGATCCTAAAAAAGTTGAACTTTCTATATATTCGAAAATTGAAAAGTACTATTTAGCAAAATTACCAGACACTGAAGATGCCATAATTACCGATACTCGTTTTGTAGTGAATACTTTAAATTCGTTGACTATCGAAATGGATTTGAGATATAATCTATTGAAAGACGCTTCGGTTAGAAATATTATTGAATACAATAGAAAATTTACTGACAGGCGCTTAAATCCTGAAAAAGGACATCGTTTTTTGCCATATATTGTTTTGGTAGTCGATGAATTTGCAGATTTGATAATGACTGCCGGAAAAGAAATTGAAAATCCGATTGCCAGAATTGCTCAACTTGCACGGGCAATAGGGATTCATTTGATAATTGCAACCCAGCGTCCATCAACAAACATTATAACCGGAATGATAAAGGCAAACTTTCCTGCAAGAATTGCCTTTAAAGTTACATCTATGATTGATTCAAGAACAATTCTGGATACACCCGGAGCAAATCAACTGATTGGTAGAGGCGATATGCTAATTTCATCAGGCAACAATCTTGTGAGAATTCAATGCGCTTTTATTGACACTCCCGAAATTGACGAAATAGTAGAATTTATTAGTTCACAACAATCGTATCCATCTGCATATCTCTTGCCTGAATATGTTGATGAAAATACAGAAGAAAGTCCCGAATTAGACTTATCTCAGCGAGATGCTTTGTTCGAAGAAGCAGCACGCATGGTTGTAATTCATCAACAAGGTTCCACTTCGCTCATCCAACGAAAACTTTCTATTGGTTACAATCGCGCAGGCAGAATTATTGATCAACTTGAAGCTGCTGGAGTAGTAGGCCCATTCGAGGGGAGTAAAGCTCGACAGGTTTTATATACTGATGAGTATTCATTGGAACAATTTTTGAATTCTTTATAGTAAAAAATAATGAGTTTTCTTATACACTTATAATAATTTGTTGTATATTACCGTATTTTTAAAAAATAATATTATGAAAAATATCCTTGTCATTGCAATTTTCACAATTTTTTCTATTTCAGCTTTTTCGCAATTCGACAGAAAGGCAAAAGAAATCTTAGATGAAGCAAATGGAAAAATAAATTCCTATTCTTCTATGAGGGCAGAATTCGACTTTATTATGGAAAATAAACAAGAGAATATCTATGAAACTATTGAAGGAAAATTGCTATTGAAAGAAGACAAATATAAACTTGACCTAATGGACGTTCTCACTTTCTGTGATGGAATAACTATATGGACATATATGAAGGATGCCAATGAGGTGAACATTTCGGAACCCGACACCAACGATAATTCAATATTAAGCAATCCTACAAATATTTTTTCGAGCTACCAAAAAGGCTATAAATATAAATTTATTGAAGATAAATATGTAAGCAAAAATATTGTACACATAATTGAATTGTATCCTGAAAAACTCAATTTAGATTTATTTGAAGAGGATGACGACGAATCTAACAATTTCAGCAAAATTGTATTACATATCGATCAAAAGAATAAGCAAATCAGGCTTATAAAATTTGTTGGAAAAGACGGAAACAATTATACAATTGACATTAAAAAGTTTCAATCAAACGAAGATGTTGACGATAAATCCTTTATTTTTAATGCAAAAGATTATGAAGAGGTAGAAGTAATTGATTTAAGAGATTAAAATCAAATTTTTAGCTTGAATTCTTTCTTAGGGATGAACTATTTTTTCAAACGAGTTTCCTGTATTATTTTATTCTTCACTACTGTTTTTCTCCATTGGCTCAGTGTCATTACTGTCGGCAGATTCTGGAGTTTCTTCCTTTTCTTCATCGAAGACCATTAAATCTTGCTTTAGCAAAATATTATACCAACTGATAATCTTCTTAATATCAGACACATAAACACGGTCTTTATCGTAATTTGGTATTGCTTTTGCAAAAAACTCTTTCAATTCGGTTCCTGAACTTTTATGGCTAATAGCTTCGCCGCCATTTTGAGCTGTATAAATACTTTTAAAAGCGTCTGCTAACTTAATATCTTCCTCCTCAGTAAAAACAGAAATATCTTCTAATGAACTAATTTTTGAACTTGCATAAGCAGGCATCCTTTTTTTGGTCTCAAACGACTCAACAATAATTGCACTTTTTGCATGAGAAATAAGCTTGTAAAGCCCACTATATCCTGAAATTGACAAAATATCTTTTAATTCCATATCACTAATATTAATGTTTTATTTTTTGCAAAAGTAAAATTTTTAAAATTATTTTAAAAATCATTATTTTAACATTCCCTGAATAACAACTATACTTTATATCTGAGAAGTAAAAATAGCTTTGTGAATTTTGATTTTGTCTTCAATTTTAAGTCCGGAAGTTACTTCAATATTTATACCATCTGAAATTCCAACTTTAATAATATTTTTTTCAAAAATCTGAGGAGCAGTTTCAATTTCTACAAATACAGTATCTTTATCGAAAAGCAACAAGCTTTCGTTAATAGCAAGAACACTATCTTTTCGAGAGAGCACAATATCTGCATTAGCACTATATCCAGCTCTGATAAAATTTGTATCGTTTAATTGCACAGCAGCTTTTATCTGAAACTGAATTGCACCATTTTTTTCAATTCCTTTAGGTGAAATATATTCGAGTTTTGCATTATATTTTACATTTTCGATAGCTCCCACAGACAAAATTAAATCCATCCCAATATGAATTTTCCCAACTTCCGATTCATCCACTTCGCCCATAAAAATCATATTATTCATATTTGCAATTGTGGCAATGGTTGTGCCCGGGTTGAAAGTATTACTTTCAATAACCTGATTTCCTTCTTTTACAGGAACATCAAGCACCATACCGTCAATTGTTGAACGAATTAATGTATTTGTTCCGCTACCGGATTTTTTCGATACACCTTCTTTCACTAATTGAAGGTTGTTTTCTGCAGAATTTAATTCTTCGCAGGCTTCTCGAAAGTTTGTTTCAACCTGCTGATATTCAACTTCTGCAATAACATATTTTTCATAAAGTTCTTTTTGCCGGTCGAAAAGCAATTTTGCATGTTCGTAGTTTATATTTGCTCTGTTCAATCTTGATTCTGCATTGTTCAGGTTCACCATATTTGGAATAATCTTAACCTTTGAGAGCAATTGTCCTTTTTTAACCATGTCGCCCGGTTCTATATAAATTTCTTCAATTATTCCTGACAATTGCGATTTTATCTCAATTTCTTTGCGAGGAACAACAGAACCGGTGGCAACAGTCTTTTTAATAATATTTGTAATTTTTGCAGTATCAGTTTCGTAAACTATTGGGCTTTCCTGATTTTTTTGATACAAAAAATAAAATACGTAAACAATAATTGCAACGATCGCTATAACCAAAAGTGATTTAAAAAATATTTTCATCTGTTTATGTTTTTATAATAGTTTATTTCTTTATTTGAAAATCGAATTCTAAATGTTTATTATTTGAATTTTATTCATCTCTAATTGCTTCAATTGGTTTTATACTCACAGCTTTTTTTGCAGGAATAAGCCCTGCTAAAGTTCCAAAAACAATTAAAATAATCAATGCTGTTAAAGCAAGACTAAAATCAACTTCAGGATTTTTAAACGTATCGCTTTCTGTACCGCTCGAAATTAACAGATAGTTGACAAGTTCGACAACACCAACCCCTACAACTATTCCAATATTACCGGCTATAGTTGTCATAAATATTGCTTCGTTTATTATTTGAAAAATAATATTTCGAGGTTTTGCTCCTATCGCTCTTCTAATTCCAATTTCTTTTGTTCGTTCTTTTACAATTATTAACATAATATTGCTTATGCCTATTACACCTGCGATTAAAGTCCCTGAACCAACAATCCAAATTAAAATATTGATTCCGGTAAACAAACCTTTCATGCGATTAAATTCCTTTTCCATATTCCAATGACCAACTGCTCGTTCGTCTTCGGGTGCAATGGTGTGTCTTTGCTTAACCATCGAAATTACTTTTTCTTCGAGAACAGATGCCGGAATATTATCTTCTGCTGTAATTGCATAATAGCCAACAATATTGCCATAATTGTATGTTTTTTGGCAAGTTGTAAAAGGTATAAAAATAGTTTGAGTAGATTCTTCCTTATTTCCAAAAGTAGTATTTGGTAAAAAAACACCCACAACTTGAAAATATACTCCTTGAATTCGAATATATTCTCCAAGTGGGTCTTCCTCGTTTTCGAATAACACTTCCCGAACTCTTGTACCAATAACTGCTACCTTTCTTTTTTGTTCTATATCCAAATTATTCACAAATCGCCCTTGTGTAATTTCAGAAGGTTGAATTTTATTAATATCAGGATAATCTCCTTTTATGTAAAAAGCTCCTGTTTTTAATCCTCGAACAACATTATTTCCTCCACGTCCACTCCAACCATCAATTCGGGGAGCGATGTATTTAATTTCAGGAATATTATCTATTAAGGCATCTGTGTCTTCATTTGTGAAATTATAGTATCTGCCTTTAGGAAATCCTTTGTATGGGATGCTTGTATTATTTGTCCACATAAAAAAACTGTTTGTAGCAGAATTTCCCCAATCTCCTGTAACAGCGTTAAAAAGTCCATTGCCGGCTCCCATCATAACAATTAGCATGAAAATTCCCCAAAAAACTCCAAATATGGTGAGGAAGGTTCTAAGTTTGTTACGACTTAAAGTTCCAATTATTTCTTGCCATTTGTCTATGTCTATTATCACAATTTTTAATTTATTTTATTTAATTGGCTTTTGGTTTTTGGCTGTTGCTGTTGGCAAAGAGCTAATGGCTAAGGGCAAATACCTAAATTCTAATTCATAATTCATAATTATTTATTCGTCTTTTAATGCTTCAACAGGTTTTACGCTAGCAGCTTTTTTTGCTGGGATATATCCTGCAATTGCTCCTGAAAAAATGAGCAGCAATGTAGCATAAATAGCCACTTTCATATCAACCTCCGGATTCATAAAAAAGAAATCGGAGGTTGTAAAATATGGTGCAATTAGCTCAAGCAGACCTATTCCAAGAATTAAACCGATATATCCGGCAAAGGAAGTTATTAGCACCGATTCAAACATTATAAGTCCGATTATCGATCTTGGTTTCGCACCGAGGGCTTTTCTAATGCCAATTTCTTTGGTTCGTTCTTTTACCACAACCAGCATAATGTTACTCACGCCAACTATTCCGGCAATTATTGTCATTATTCCAATAATCCAAATGAATATTCTGATTCCATTCATCAGATTCATAAATTTAACAAAATCTTCTAAGCCATTCCAATAGTGAAGTGCCCGGCTGTCGTTCACATCAAATTTGTGCCTGACAGACATTCCTTTTTTTATTCCTTCAAGAATTTCGTTGCTTCGTTCTACATCAGAATTTGTTACTACATTTAAAGCTCCTATCCAGTTTCCTTTGTTATATACTCGTTGTGCTGTAGAAATTGGAATATAAATTCTGTTCATATCTCTTTCGCCTCCTTCATCAGTGAAAACACCCACAACTTTGAACGGCACATTATTTACATTAATGTATTTTCCAATAGGATTTACTTCCTTAAAAAGTGCATCTTTTACATTTTTTCCGAGGGCAGCAACTTTTCTATACTCGGTTACATCAATTTCGTTTAGGAATCGTCCTTCATCAATTATTAGGGCTTCAACATATCCATAATTTGGATGAATGCAGGCAATTTGGAACGAACCATTTTCGTTTTTATAAGAAATAGTATTATTATTCCAAAGATTGAACCTTGCCGAAATTTTATTTTCTTCGCCAAATTCTTCGTTTACTTTTTTATAATCGTCGTCTCGAAAAATAATATGTCGTCCAGGTTTCAGACCTTTGTAAGGAAGGCTCGTTTCTCCACCACCAATCCAAATTCTATTGGAGGCATCGCCCTTGAATTGGTCTCGCACCCCGTTTTCAAGTCCTTTGCCCGAGCCAAGTAAAATTATAAGCATGAAAATGCCCCATATTACACTAAAAGCCGTAAGAAAAGTTCGTATCTTATTCTTTTTTATAGTGTTATATATTTCTTGCCATTTATCTAAATCAAACATTTATTTAAAAAATGTACGTTCTAATTTGCCAAATTCAGCACTTTTGCCATAATAAATCTAAATTCTGTAAAACAAACTAACAAACATCTAATAATATTATTGTATAGGAATATTATATACTTCAAAAAGGTATTCTTATTCAATTTTATTTAAAGAATTATATTCTTCCACAATTGATCTAATTCCTACTCTAGAATATATATTATTAATAATTTTTTCATGCAAAAGAGGCGTGTCAATAAAATAATTTTGAAATTCTATTTCATTTTTTGGTTGAGAAATGCTTTGAAAAATTCCAGTAGTTCCACACTCTTTTTTACATCCCATTATTGCAGTACTTCTATTCATTTTTTTGATATAGAAATATTCAATACAATTTAATACTGAACTACTTTTTATTAAACTAAAACCAGATTTTATATAAACGTACTTATACAAATTCATTGGACCGCAAATAATTCTGGTAATAAAAATTCGTTTTTTCCCAAAAATTGATGGTGCTTTCACTAAAGTAACAGATTCATATGTCTTATTCCGAATTTTAAAAGCAAAAATGTCGTCTGGGGTATATTTTTTTCTATTATTCAACTTATCCCAAAATACTATTGATTTCAGGCTTGAAACTTCATAGTCATAACACTTTATGGTTCCATAAATAGTATCATTCTGAAAAGTAATAATATAGCCATCGTATTTCTTTTTTACTGGAGATTTATCATAAAAAGTTAGTTCATCATGTTGGGCAGTCAATGATATGTACCACAAAAAACATATTGTCAAAAGAATATTTTTTTTCATAACTTTCAATTTCATTAAAACTTTTAGCAAGTTACAACTAATTATTTATGAAACTCGAAATCTAAAATTTCCAAATATTCTATTTTATACTCAATTTTAAGAAAAGACTTGCATCATTTTTTATTCTGCTTAGCCCAGGAATCTCGCAATCCAACAGTTTTATTAAAAACCAATTTCTTCTTTGTTGAATCGAGATCTACACAAAAATATCCTTGTCGCTCGAATTGAAAACTTTCTCCTACTTTTGAGTTTTCCAGAAATTTTTCAGTTTTCGATTTTATAATTTTTAATGATTTTTCATTAATATTAGATTTGTAATCCTTCCCTTCTTCCGTTACATCAGGATTTTCTTTTACAAAAAGTCTATCGTAGAGTCTAATTTCTGCATCTAAAGCATGATCTGCCGAAACCCAATGCAATGTTCCTTTCACTTTTCTACCGTCGGGCGATTTTCCGCCTTTCGACTCAGGGTCGTAGGTGCAGTGAATTTCAATGATTTCGCCATTTTCGTTTTTCACAACATCAGTACATTTTATGAAATACGCATATCTTAATCGAACTTCTTTGCCCGGCGAAAGTCGGAAAAATTTTCTTGGTGCATTTTCCATAAAATCATCTTTTTCGATATACAAGGTTTTTGAAAAATTAATTTTTCGAGTTCCCATGCTTTCATCCTCAGGATTGTTTATGGCGGTGAGCTCTTCCGATTTTCCTTCAGGATAATTATCGATAATCACTTTTACAGGATTGAGAACGCCCATAACCCGCATTGCTTTTTTGTTGAGATCTTCTCTGATGCTATGTTCGAGAAGTGCCAAATCAATAATATTGTCGCGTTTGGCAACACCAACTTTTTCGGCAAAATTCCTGATTGATTCAGCCGTATATCCTCTTCGTCGTAGTCCGGAAATTGTGGGCAAACGCGGATCGTCCCATCCATTCACATAATTTTGTTCGACCAGCTCAAGCAATTTTCTTTTGCTCATGATTGTATAACTCAAATTTAATCTGGCAAATTCAATTTGTCGTGGGCGATAAGTTCCAGTAATTAATTGGTCTAAAAACCAGTCGTATAGCGGACGATGAACCTCAAATTCGAGCGTGCAAACCGAATGAGTAATTCCTTCAACATAGTCTGACAAACCATGTGCAAAATCGTACATTGGATAAATGCACCAATCGTTACCGGTGCGATGATGTTCTGCATGGCGAATTCGAAAAATTGCGGGATCGCGCATGTGCATATTTGGCGAAGTCATCCCAATTTTTGCACGAAGCAACATTTTTCCATCTTCAAATTCACCTTTTCGCATTCTTTCGAATAGGTCTAAACTTTCTTCAACAGGACGATTTCTGTATGGGCTTTCTTTTCCCGGAACTGTTGGAGTGCCTCTTTTCTGGCTAATTTCTTCGGCCGACAATTCGCAAACATAAGCCAAATCTTTTTTGATAAGTTCTATTGCCCAATCATAAAATTTCTGAAAATAGTCAGATGCGTAATATGCAACATCATGCCATTTGAAACCTAACCATTCAACATCTTCTTTAATAGAATCTACATATTCTATATCTTCTTTTACTGGATTTGTATCATCGAAACGCAGGTTACACAATCCATTGTATTGTTTTGCCAAACCAAAATTCAAACAAATTGATTTGGCATGACCAATATGAAGATATCCATTCGGTTCGGGTGGAAATCTTGTGTGAACTCTAGATTGATTTTTATTGTTTGATAAATCTTCTTCAATAATATTTTGAATAAAATTCAGCGATTTTGTTTCTGACATAATTTACAGTTTATTAATTGACATATAGTCCTTTATGCAATTGTTTGCAATAATTTTTAATTCAAATTTTTAAATATCTATTTATTGCAAAAATATACTGAATATTTAATATTTGAATTATTTTTCAATAAACTTGAAATATAAAATTATAAATTGTACATTTGAATTAATAAAATACTATAAATTAAAAATTAAAATTATGGGACTAATACAACTTGAAGGAATGGAGTTTTATGCCTATCATGGTCATTATGAAGAAGAAAGAAACATAGGCAGCAGATTTTTGCTTGATCTTTATATCGAAACCGATACAGATGTTGCAGCAAAATCCGATAGTATTGACGATGCTTTAGATTATCATAAAATCTATAAGCTGATACAGAAAGAAATGGAGGAAAAATCGCACTTGCTTGAGAATATTGCCAATCGAATTTTAGATGCTTTGTACAACAATTTCGACAAAATTGAAAATGCCGAACTCAAGGTTTCAAAAATTCATCCACCTATTGGCGGGCAGGTTGATGCGGTGAGTGTAACTATTTCGAGGTAGATTTCATCTTAAACCTAAATTTTAATATTCTTGTATTTTTTGGCAGAAATTATTAATATTCAACACTCAACATGCAATATTCAACATTCAAGTATTACATACGCATAAAAGTTTTTTGCGATAATTTTGTTGTTGAAATTGTTTATTGAGTGTTGAATTTTTTTTTGTTCCTGTTTGTCCGGCATAAGTTAAACAAAAAAACGTCTTAATTTTTTTTAAGACGTTTTTTTTATGTTGATTTTCACTTTTTAGCGAAAATCTAACAGTGTAGTTTTCTACAAACTTATTATTGAAGCAGCGTCATTTGCAAATAATAAACTCCTGCACCAGCAAGATATCCTATCAAAGCTAGAAGACTTATTTTTTTCATATACCATATGAAATCTATTTTTTCTAGTCCCATAGCAGCAACACCAGCAGCAGATCCAATGATTAAAATACTTCCTCCTGTTCCGGCACAATAGGCTAAGAATTGCCAGAATTTCCCATCAACAACAAAATCTGCCATAAATCCTACAGTACCCGCGTCAACTACAGGATACATTCCCATAGCTCCTGCAACAAGTGGCACATTATCTACTATTGCAGAAAGCACACCAATAAATATATTTATAATATAAATGTTATGAAATACATCGTCTAAATAGCCTGCCAAAATTGCAAGATGTCCTGCAGATTGTAGGGCTGCAACTGCTGTTAAAATTCCAAGGAAGAAAAAGATGGTTGGAACATCAACTTTTCTCAATATACCAATTACGGTTAGCTTTCTTTTGTCTTCTAATGGTTTGTTACGGTGCATTATTTCTGTAGTAAGCCAAATTACTCCTAAGCCAAATAACATTCCCAAATATGGTGGTAAATGTGTAACTGTTTTAAAAACCGGAACAAAAAGGAGTGCACAAACTCCCATAATTAAAAGTAATCTTCTTTCGAAAGCTGTGGTAAATTCTCGTGTTTCCCCATTTTCCAATTGTGGACGAGTTATTGTCCCTTTCACTGTAAAAGTTACTATTAATAAAGGAACAATCATAGTTACCAAACTTGGGACAATAACATATATAATTATGTTTACAGCAGTAATCTGTCCGCCAATCCAGAGCATAATTGTTGTAACATCGCCAATTGGAGACCAAGCTCCACCTGCGTTTGCTGCCAGAACAACCATACTGGCAAAGAACCAACGAGTTTTTTTGTCGTCAATAAGTTTTCGTAAAAGAGCTACTAATACAATAGTAGTAGTTAAATTATCTAATGCTGCCGACATGAAAAAAGTTAGAATGCTTAAAATCCAAAGCAACTTAACTTTACTTGTGGTAGTGATTTTATCAGTAATAAGTTTAAAACCTTGATGCTGATCAACAGTTTCAACAATCGTCATTGCTCCGAGAAGGAAAAATAGAATTTCTGAAATTTCGATAAGGTGATGTTCCAAATCGTGTTTTACGAAATGGATCATATCATGTCCATTTTCAACTGTAGTTCCCCATGCACGATCAAAATGCCCATCTTGAACTGCTGGTTTTACAAAATCTAAAACATTATGAGCCATTTCTTTAGCCATTTCCCATGCCGGACTCATACCCAAATCTAAGATACCTGCATGATATAAAGCATATAAAGCCCAAAGGATTGTACCTGTCAATAAAGCCGATGCAGCTTTATCAATCTTCAAAGGATGTTCAAGAGCAATCATAGTGTACCCCATCACAAAAATTACTACCATTAGTATAAACATAACTCTCTAAAATTTAATTTGTTAGTGAAAGAATCATTAAAATGTTAAAAATTTGCAAATATACCATTATGTTCATGTATATATTATTTAATATATGTTTTTTTGCAAATATTTTTAAAATAATTTTCTGAAACAGAAACAATAATATATTTCTAAAATTAATTATTCGTATTTGCTAAAAAATAAACTATTAATCTATTAGAAATAACTTTGTTTTGCTATTTTTTCAAAATTTAGAAATGAATAAAAAGTTTATTTTGAAATGAGCTAAATTTTTAAGAAATTTGTATCTAATAAATATGGATGAACATAAATTCTATGAACTTTTTTAAAGTAAGTTTAATCCTTTTAATTATCAACTGTATCAACCTAAAAATTAATGCTTCAGTAAATATAGAAGTAAATGTTGATAGTTTAGAAGCTAAAGTTTCGAGCGAAACTGACACTTTAAAAAAAATTGAAATTTTTAATTCTTACTCTAAAAAATATGTTAATTCCTCGACAGAGCAATCAATAAAATCTGCAAAATCTGCCTTAATTCTTGCAAAACAGCTAAAAAACAAAAAGCATATTGCAGAATCGTATAAAAATATAGGAGGCGGATTATATTTTCTAAGAGAAACAGACAAAGCTATCATTTATACTGATTCGGCCTTAACAGTTTTTCTTGCAATTAAGGATTCTGCTGGAGTTGCAAAGGTTTTAAACAATCTTGGCATTTTTCACGAATTAAACTCCGATTACAAAAATGCTCTCCTCTATTATTTAGAATCTTTTCAATATAAAAATAAAGCGGATAACAAAAGCGGATATGCAAAAACTAACTTAAATATAGGAGGATTATATTTGAGGTTTTTAAAAATCGACGAAGCACTTTTCCATCTAAATGAGGCACTTTTTCTATATAAGGATATTAACAATAAACATGGAATTTTAAAGGCTTACAATAATATTGGAGCAGCCTATATTGAGCTTGGAAATTTTATTGAGGCAGAAAAATTCATCAATCAATCGCTATTAGTTTCTAAAGAAGTTAAAAATGATGAAGGAATAGCTTTTGCTTTAGGAAATTTAGGAAAAATATATCTTGAAGGCGGAAATGAGGAAGTGGCTATGTCGTTTTGTTTGGAAGCTCAAAAACTAAAAGATGAGTTAAAACTAAAAGATGCAAACACTCTTTATAATATTGGCGAATTGTATTTCAGGAAAAATGAATATTCGAATTCGTTAAAATATTTTAGAAAAGCATTAGATATTGCAACCCAAACAGAATCAAGGAGCGAATTAGTTGACATATATTTTGGTTTACAAAAAGTATATGCAGCACAAAAGCAATTCGAAAATTCAAATTTTTATCTAAAAAGTTATAATGAAGAATATGAAAAACTTAAAGAAGAAATTCATTCCTACGCATTAACCGAATTGCAAGAAAAGTTTGCTTCCGAAAAAAGAGATAGAGAAATTTCTGATCTCTACAAAAAAAACAAATGGAGCAAAATGGAACTCCAGAGCAAACAGCAAGAAGTCAAATTTCAGAAAATTCTGCTATATGCTGCAATACTTTTACTAATAATAATTATTGGATTTTCGTTCTGGGTATATATTTTATATAGAAAAAATCAAAAAGGACTTCGGCTACTTGAAAATCAACATAGTAAGGTTACTCAATCAAAAATTGAGTTGCAAAATATTAACCTGAATCTTAGCGAAAGCGAAGAACGACTTGCAAAAATTGTGGAGAATATCCCTGTGATGATTAATGCAATGGGACACGACGGGCAATTTAAACTCTGGAATAAATATTGCGAAAAAAAAACCGGACATTCGAAAAGCGAAATTTTAAATAATCCAAAAGCATTGACGATTTTATATCCAGATGAAAACTATTTAAATTTCGTTCTTTCAGTTTCAGAATCAAAAAAATACAAATATAAAGACTACAAAACAGAAGTTCGTTGCAAAGACGGTAGTAAAAAAGTCATCTCATGGTCTAATATTTCAACCGAAACTCCAATAAAAGAGTGGCGAGAATGGGCATGTGGTATAGATATTTCAGATTCAACTAAAGCCAATATATATGTTAGAGACGAAAACGAATCTCTTTTGAATTTTTTGCCCGACATTATTTTTGTTCTAAACAAAGCTGGCACATATATCGATGTAAAGTCTAACAATGAAGATTTGCTCCTAATTCCTGCAACGGAAATTATTGGGCAAAACATTTCAGACATGGGATTTAAAATCAAACAGATACAAGATATACAAAACGCAATCAATTTAGCCATTGAGACAAACGAAGTTCAAACCATTGAATACTTTTTTAATTCAGATATTGGTATTAGATATTTTGAAGCACGAATTATTAAACGTAACGATAGTGAAGTTGTATCTTTTGTTAGAGACATCACCAGCCAGCATGCGACAAATCAGGATAAAAATCAAAAAATTGATTCCTTAAACAGAATATTAGAAACAGTTCCGGAACCTATAGTTTTTTGCGACCTCGATGGAAAAATTACTTATTCAAATGCAGCAATCTCAAGGCTATTCGGGTTTGCAGAATTAGAAGAATTTAGGAAGGAAAATTTATTTAACCTGATTTTATCGAAATAGAAGTACAAGAAATTTTCCGATTTGTTGAAAAAAACATACCAATCTGTAATTCTCGGCAAAGAATTTACATTAATCAGAAAAGACAATAATAAGTTTCATGCCGAATTATCAATAGGCGTTTTGCGAGGAAAAAACTCAAAGCCAGAAGGTTATATTGTAATAATAAGAGATGAATCTGAAAAAGCTACCCTTTTAAATCAATTAGAGAAAGACAAAACCAAAGCACAAGAATCCGATAGAATAAAAACAAAATTTTTGTCAGATCTTTCATTTGAAATCAGAAGTTCGATAAATTCGCTAATAGGTTTTGTAAATTTACTTTACAATAATAAAACATCTGAATCTGATGGTAAAACTTATATTGAAAATATTCAAAATAGTTCAAATATACTGTCACGAATTGTGAATGACATTATTGATTTTTCTAAATTGGAAACTGGGAACTTTCACATTGTTCTTACTAAAATAAATGTTCAACAATTGTTACACGAATTGTTCGATAACATTAAAGATTCTCCCTTTACAATAGAAAATCCGAGAATTGATTTCAGACTGAAAATTGATAAAAACATTGGAAATTTAGCAATTCTTTCTGACAATTTGCGATTGAAGCAAGTCTTAACCAACCTAATAGAAAATGCCTTTAGAAACACCGATTCAGGATTTATTGAAATTGCAGCTGAAATTATTCAAAATAAATCAATCCAATTTTCTGTAAAAGATTCCGGTTTTGGAATTCCAAAAGAGAAGCAAGCAAATATTTTTCAAAAAGATTTTGACACTGAAGTTTTGCAATCGCGAAGTAGTAAAAGCACAAAATTAGGATTGATAATATCGAAATCGATATCCGAAAGTTTAGGGGGTGAAATATTTTTAGAGTCGGAGCCCGGCAAAGGCTCAAGTTTTATGGTAAGCCTCCCTATTAGCAGAGAGAAGAGCGAAATACTTAAAAAAGAAATTACACAATACAATTTAGAAAGTGATGAGGTATTTGATTGGGAAAATCGAAAAATACTCATTGCAGAAGATATCGACTCTAATTTCTTTTATTTTGAAGCTATTTTGAAACGTACTAAAGCAAAAATTCTTAGAGCAAAGAATGGAAGAGAAGCTATAGAAATTGTCAAAACTAATCCAGAAATTAGCCTTATTTTAATGGACATTCAAATGCCTGAACTCAACGGCTATAAAGCCACTTCAATAATAAAAAACCTAAGAGACGATATTATTGTTATTGCTCAGACAGCCCATGGTTTTGCCCACGAAAAGCAAAAGATTTTAAATTCAGGATTCGATAACTTCATTGCAAAACCGGTGAATGCAAATGAACTTTTGAAAATGATAAGTTCATATTACTAATCAATTTTTTAGATTTCAAAGGATTATAAAAAATCTTTAAAGTCAATTCAAAACTCGTTTTTCAAATTTCAGTTCGCTTAGGGTTCGTAAATAAATAAACTATCCATCTTTACTTGCTCTTTTGTTTATTTTCAAGACGTAAAAGCATTAAATAAACTGTGGCTATTCGCAACTTTTACGTCTTGAAAATAAACAATATATCTTCGTACATTTTGAATATCTTATTTATTTACAAACCCTTAGTATCAATTATTCTATATTTCAAATTATCGAATTTATTGAAAATAAACAGATTAGATAATAGAATTGATAAGATTACGCTAATCATAGCCGAAACAAAAATAGTGAGCATAAGCATAATTTGATACTTGATTGCGACATTTGGGCTACTTCCACCAAGAATTTGTCCTGTCATCATTCCAGGCAAGGATATCAGACCTATTACCGACATTGTTGCAATAGTAGGATTAAATGCTTTTTGTAAAGAATCTCGCATAAAATATTTTATAGCTTCGTTTCGGGTAGCTCCGTTGGCTATAAAAAAACGATATAAAGTTTCGTCTTTTTTTAAGCTTAGGTAAAAAGAATTTAAAGCTATAATATTAGTTCGCAAGCAATTACCCAACAGCATTCCGGTAATTGGGATAAAATATCGTGCATCGAAAAAATTATCTAAGCGAATTACAAGCCCAAAAAAATAAGTATCAATAATCAACAAACTAATCGAAATGCTAAATAAAATTGGAAGAATAAAGACTTTTATAGTCAAACCACTTCGTTTAGTTATAGTGTAGCTAGCAATAAAAACCATTACTACCACCCACAAAAAGTTTATCCACCACGAATTTATTTCAAAAATATATTCAAGATAAACCCCAACCAGCAATAATTGAATCGTCATTCTAATTGCAGAAATCAAGGTATCTTTTACCAATCCGGTTTGAAAATACCAGAGGAAAAATACGGGTATCACAAGCAAAATATAGCCAAGTGCGAGATTGGAATTATCTATTTGGTAAATGTCCATTTGTTTGGGTTTGGGTTTGGGTTATGCTTTCGAGGAAAATTTCAATTCAACAAAAAGTTAGTCCTCAGTTCTCAAATTTGATTTTCAAAAATTCTTTCACTGAACTATCATTTTTTTTCTAATAGTTTTTTGATTTGAAATTAAGGAAAAATAATAAATCCCTTTTGCTAAACTGTAAGATTCGGAATTAAAAGATTCTATATAAAAACCTGTGTTGTAGTTTTTATTATCAACAATTGTTGCAATTTCATGCCCTAAAATATCATGAACTTTTAGGCTAACAACTGAGGGCTTTGTAAGTTTGAAACTAAAAAATGTTTCTTGACGGAAAGGATTTGGAAAATTTTGTTGCAAACTGAATTTTGAATTTTCTGAAATGCCAGAAACTATTGTATCTAAATCGACTATTGCTGTCCAAATGCTTAGTTGTTGATTGTCCAAGCTTGTCCAAATCGGGCGAATTACATTATTATGAGCAGAAATGTTAGTATAGTCACCAAAAAACACCCCCTGATTTGGAATAAATGGAGATTCGCTCACTTTAAAATTCACAAAACTATTTCCGCCATCCGACGAAAATGCCATGTAAACATCTGTCTGAGTATCACTATAATTTCTTCTGTCGTAAAAAACAAAATACAAATTTCCATTTGTCTGGTCTATTGCCATCCATGTGAAAAACTGATGAGAAGTCGTGGTGTCATCATTTATTTTTGTTGCTTGCGACCATGTGTTTCCACCATCGATAGATTTTGTCAACCAAATGTCGGTATTGTCTGCTCCGTTTCTTTGGTCAGACCAGTTTACATAAATATTCCCATGAAATTGCCCACCGCTTGTGTCGCACAAAGTTACAGGCAAGCCATTGCATCGGCTAATTCCGGGAACAGAAAAATCCCAACCTCCAGGAATGTCTGATATAAAAATATCGTTTTCTAACCATGTAGCTCCTGTATCTAATGACCTATCGAATACAATTCCAGCAGGACCAACCCATGCAACAAAAATTTCTCCATTCTGACCAATCGCCGGCACTGCACCTTCAACGGTGTTATCACCATCAACACAATCGCCCGAAATTTGATTAATTTTTATCGGTGGATCTAACCAACTTGCTCCACCATCGTGCGAAAGCGAAAAAAGTATCCGGCTTGAATCTTCAATTGCCGAACTCCCATACATATCAAACTCTGTCCATGTAACAAATATGCTGTTCGTATTTCTGTCAACAGTTGCCCACTCTTTATCCTGTGCTCTTGCTCCATTTAGTCCCATATAATTTCCATCTGTCCATGTTAAACCTCCATCACTTGATTTTTGGCACACAATTCTATCTATCCAATTGCCTCCTTGAGGAACAAGATTTGCTAAATGGAAAAAATAGTAATCGCCGGCAGTATCTACTATTACACAAGGATCGCCCCAAACTCCGTATTGAGAACTTAATGTTGAAATTTGCCATGAAAGTCCACCATCATTCGAAAAATACAGATTATTAATATTTGCACCGGCAACAATTTGATTTGTATTATATGGATTGATTGCAATAGTTGGTTCTTCGGGTTCGTTCAAATTACTTATCAGAATGTTCTGATGCTGGGACGATGAAATTAGATTTAACGAAATTATAAAAATCAACAAACTGAAAATAAACTTATTAATCATAGTATATATTTTTCATTCAATAATATTACATTTTATAAAAATAGTACAAGTTTATGACTTTAATAAAACAATTTTTACTTTTCAAACAGATTTTTCATTTATTATATTTGCATATTTATTAAACATATCAATATTATGAAAGTGAGACGAATTGCAATAATAGCACATGATGGGAAAAAAGCAGAAATGGTAGCTTTTCTTAATGAGAATAAAGAATTCCTTAAGCATTTTAAAATTGTTGCAACCGGAACTACTGGCAAACATGCTCAGAATGCAGGATTTGAAGTTACTCGATATAATAGTGGACCACTTGGCGGTGATGCTCAAATTGGTGGTTTAGTTTCAGAAGATAAAATTACGATGGTATTCTTTTTCCGGGATCCTTTAGGAAAACATCCACACGAACCTGATGTGCAAATGTTAATGAGATTGTGCGATGTTTATGATATTCCACTCGCAACAAATCCCTCAACAGCAAAACACCTTATTAAAAGTCTCATTTCTGAAATGAAGAGTTGATAAACAATGAAAGACAATTTTAAATAGCAAAAACCAACCCAACTAAATTACCTTAATGAAAAGATTCAATATTATCATTTCACTGATTCTCCTGGCATTTATTCTTATAAATTGGAAAAACGAGCCATTCCCTAAGAAGCCTGTATATCAAACCGGCGAAAACCTGAAATATTTAATGCATTATGGCTGGTTCGATGGAGGCTATGCCTATTTATCCTTAAAAGATAGTTTGCTTGACACAACAGAAGTTTTTCATGCTCGTATGTTTGCAAAATCAATTGGAATCACCAACAAGCTTTACAGAGTGAGAGACACTTACGAAAGTTTCTTCGACAAGCACAATACTCTATCGCACAAAGGCATAAGAAATATTCATGAAAATAATTATAGATTCTACAACGAAATCTTCTTTCTTAGAAATGACACTACCGTCAGAAGCCAAAAGTCAGGTATTCATAAAGTCAGGCCAAAAACTACCGACATGCTTTCAACACTTTACATGTTAAGAAATTCACTCTCCGAATTCGATTTCCAAAAAGACAGTACTATCAGCTTCAGCACATTTTTTGGCGATGAACTTTTTCCATTGAAAATTAGGTTTTTAGGTTTTGAAACAATTTCTACAGAACTTGGAAAAATCAAATGTATAAAGTTTGCTCCTGTGGTAGAAGTTGGCAGAGTTTTCAAAACAAAAGACGATATGACAATTTGGTTCTCGAACGACAAAAATTATATTCCAATCAGAGTAAAATTTGAATTATTCATAGGTTCGCTAAAATGCGATTTGATTGAATATGATGGATTGAAATATGAGTTTATGGATCCTAAATAGCTCATTAATTTCCTCATCTCAACACCTAACTTTCTATAATAAAATATTATTAAATAAAATCCAAAATGTAAAAAAATGAAGTTTATTTTTAATACTTTTGCAGGCTTTTAAAACTGTTGGAAATGAATAATTTGAAAGATATAAAAACAGCCTTAGTTTCTGTATATCATAAAGAAAATCTGGAAAAAATAGTTCGAAAATTAGACGAATTAAATATTAAAATAATATCGACAGGCGGCACAAAAAGTTTCATTGAAGAGCTCAACATAGAAGTTAAAGCTGTAGAAGATCTGACATCATACCCATCTATTCTCGGAGGCAGGGTAAAAACCCTTCATCCAAAAGTTTTTGGCGGGATATTAGCTCGTCGCGACAATGAGAATGATGCCGAACAAATAGAACAATACGAAATTCCTGAAATCGATTTGATTATTGTAGATTTATATCCTTTCGAGGAAACAGTTTTGCAAACCACTGATGAACAAGAAATTATCGAAAAAATAGACATAGGTGGAATTTCACTGATTCGTGCCGCTGCAAAAAATTATAAAGATGTGCTAATTGTCTCGTCCCGAAATCAATATGAAGATTTATTTTCTCTATTAGAAAAAAATCATGGGCAAACATCTCTGACCGAACGCAAACTTTTTGCAAAAGAAGCATTTAATATTTCTTCGCATTACGATTCTGCAATTTTTAACTATTTTGACGAAGGTGAATTTTCAAGTTTCAAGAAGTCATTCTCCCAATCCCGTAAACTTAGATATGGCGAAAATCCACATCAAAAAGGATTGTTTTTTGGAGATTTCGATAATTTTTTTGAACAGATTCATGGCAAAGAAATTTCGTACAATAATTTGCTCGACATTGATGCAGCAGTAAATTTAATTTCTGAATTTGATGAAACAACGTTTGCAATTCTGAAGCACAACAATGCTTGTGGCTTGGCTTCGCGAGAAAAACTTATGGATGCCTGGAAAGATGCCCTTGCCGGAGATCCTATTTCTGCATTTGGCGGAATATTAATCACAAACCAAGAAATAGACTACGAAACTGCTCAAGAAATAAACAAACTGTTTTGCGAACTAGTAATTGCTCCTAAATATGATGAGCAGGCACTCGAAATTTTAAAAAGTAAAAAAAATAGGATTATTTTAATTCAAAAAAACACAGAACTTCCTAAAACTCAATTCAAATCGGTTTTGAATGGAACCTTATTTCAAGACAGAGATTTGAAGATGGAAACTCCTGATGACTTGCAAGTTGTTACTGAAGTTTCTCCGCCCAATTCAAGAATTGAAGATTTATTGTTTGCCAATAAAATTGTTAAACATTCAAAATCGAATACTATAGTTCTTGCTAAAAACAAGCAATTGGTTGCCAGCGGAATAGGGCAAACTTCAAGAATTGACTCACTAAAACAGGCTATCGTAAAAGCCAAGCAATTCAAATTTGATTTGAATGATTCCGTAATGGCATCAGATGCCTTTTTCCCATTTTCAGATTCGGTAGAAATTGCACATTCAGAAAATATCATGCATATAATTCAACCCGGTGGCTCAATCAGAGATAAAGACTCAGTTGAATTTTGCAATAAAAATAAAATGACCATGGTTTTCACAGGAACTCGACATTTCAGACATTAAAATTTGACTGAATAAATTTAAAACATAAAACAAATAAAAATTAACAATATAATTAAATGGGATTATTTTCATTTTTAAATCAAGAAATTGCGATTGATTTAGGCACAGCAAACACCCTCATAATTCACAACGACAAAATTGTGGTTGACGAGCCATCGATAGTAGCACTTGACAGAGCAACAGGAAAACTGATAGCTATAGGCGAAAAAGCACAACAAATGCACGGTAAAACTCATGAAAACATTCGTACAGTACGTCCGTTGAGAGATGGAGTTATAGCCGATTTTAATGCAGCCGAGCAAATGATTCGTGGCATGATTAAAATGATTACCAGACGAAAAAGAATGTTTTCTCCATCTTTAAAAATGGTAATTTGTATTCCTTCCGGGAGTACTGAAGTTGAAATGCGTGCAGTTAGAGATTCTGCAGAGCACGCAGGCGGACGTGAAGTATTTATGATTTATGAACCTATGGCTGCCGCAATTGGTATTGGAATTGATGTTGAAGCTCCTGAAGGAAATATGGTGGTTGATATTGGTGGAGGAACTAGCGAAATTGCTGTTATTGCTCTTGGCGGAATTGTTTGTAACAAATCTATAAAATCTGCCGGAGACGATTTTACCGAAGATATTCAATCATATATGCGTCATCAGCACAACATAAAAATTGGAGAACGAACAGCTGAGATGATAAAAATAAATGTAGGTTCGGCTTTACCAGACTTAGAAAATCCTCCACAGGATTTTATTGTTCGAGGTCCGCATCAAATGACGGCATTGCCAATTGAAATACCTGTTTCGTATCAGGAAATTGCCCACTGCCTCGACAAATCTATTACAAAACTTGAAACTGCAATTCTTAACGTGATGGAAGAAACTCCACCAGAACTCTATGCAGACGTTTTCAACAATGGCGTATATCTTACAGGTGGTGGAGGCTTGCTTCGTGGTCTCGACAAACGATTGCAAGACAAAACCAATATTCCTTTCAATGTATCGGACGATCCTTTAAGAGCCGTGGCAATTGGCACAGGGATTGCTTTGAAAAATGCCGATAAGTTTTCATTTCTAATGAGATAAAAATATTGATGATTTTTGATTGAACAATTCGGTTTTTTTATTTTTAATTGTTGATTTTTAATTGATAAAATTTGAAATTATAATTTTCTAAAAATATATAGCTTTAATTTGTAAATATTAGTTGTGAGGAGTTTAATAAGGTTAATAGTAAGATTTCATGCTTTTCTAATTTTTATTGTTTTTGAAATATTTTCCTTTATTTTAGTAGTTGAATACAACCAGCCTCACAAATCTATTTTCTTAAATTCGAGCAATATTGTCAGCGGAAATATTTTTAATTCATATAATTCCTTCATCGAATATCTTTCGTTAAAACAAGCAAATTTTGAACTTGCAGAAGAAAATGCACTACTGTACAGAAGCTACAAACCCGAAATTCTTATTAGCGAGGCATTTGAAGAAAAAACGATAACTACCAATGAGATGCAATATCGCTACATTCCTGCAAAAGTGATAAACAATACCATAAATAAAAAATACAATTATTTGACTTTAAATAAGGGAAAAAGTGATTCGATAAAACCAGAGATGGCAGTTTTTTCTCCTTCAGGAGTAGTAGGAATCGTCCAAAATGTATCTTCAAAATTCTCATCAGTAATTTCACTCTTAAACCCAAATATGAGATTGAGTGCAAAAATTAAGAAAAATGGATATTTTGGTTCTATTAATTGGGACGGAACCGATTTTAAAATCGTTTCTTTAAACGAAATTCCTTCGCACGTTATAGTAAATGAAGGAGACACTATTGTTACAAGCGGATATTCTGCAATATTTCCAGAGAATTTACTAATTGGAACTGTTTCCGAAGTAGAAAACGAAAAAACAAGTAATTTTCATTCTATCAAAGTTAGACTTTTGGCAAGTTTTAAAAATCTTTCTTATGTATATATTATCGAAAACAAACTATTTACAGAACAACGAGAATTAGAGAATCTATCGACAAATGATTAATATTATTTCAAGAAATATATTTCGCTTTATTTTTTTGATACTGTTGCAGGTTTTGATCCTTAACAATATGAACTTCAGCGGATTTGTAAATCCATATCTATATATTTTGTTTGTTTTGCTTTTGCCATTTGAAACTCCACGATGGTTTCTGATTTTCACGAGTTTTCTCTTAGGCTTATCAATCGATATTTTTTCCGACTCGCTCGGGATGCACGCATTTGCAAGTGTTTCAATTGCTTTTTTGAGGCCTTATGTGCTCAATTTTATTTCTCCACGTGATGGATACGAGCCCGGCACTTTCCCAAGAATTTTTTATTTTGGATTTTTATGGTTTGCAAAATACTCGATAATAATCATATTTGTGCACCACTTTTTCTATTTTCTTATAGAAGCATTTAGTTTTCAAGGATTTGATTTTACAATGATAAAGGTATTTTTGAGTTCAATATTCACTTTTATAGTTGTAATACTATCGCAATATTTGATTTTCAGAAAATAGAAAAAATCTACAATTATTCCAATACAAAATGATAGGTAATAGTACCTGTTTGAACATAATTGGCATTGGAATTTTTATTGAATTTTGCCTTTAGAGCCGCTTCTTTTGCAACTCTACACAAATGTTTGTCGAGAGTAGTCGAACCTTTAACTCCTGCATTTGCAGATATTACTTTTCCTGTTTTGTCAACTTTTATTTCAACTACCACAATTCCCTCTTTCTGGCTTGTATCAATTGGTTTCGGAAGACTTCCAATAAGTTTTCTGCCATTTAAGCTCCATTTGTTTCCGCTATTGCCCAACCCCGAGCCTTCACGATTTTTGCTATTTATATCTCCATCAGGTTTCCCCTGGTTACCTAATCCTTTTTTTTCTCCTTCGCCTGATGTCGAATTATTATCACCTTTTCCTTTAAATAATGCCTGCTTATTTACCTCTCTTGGTTTTTCAACAACTTCTTCATTTTTTTCTTCTGGCTCTTCTTTTACTGTTTCCTCGTTTTCAGTTTTTTCAGTTTTTTCAATAGGGTCGTTTTTCTCTTCCTTTTTTTCTTTTTTTATCGAATTTTCAACAGATACGCTCTCTTCCATATCTTGCGTAACAATTTCCTTTTCCGATTTTGTGTTCGATGATTGGGCAGTATTTGCTTTTTTTGGCACAGGCTGAACAGTCTCATTTTTTTTTGGTTCAACAAAACCTTCACCAACATCACTGGTGCCAAAATTAATTAAAAATCCTTCTTCCTCCGGCATAGGTAGCGGAGTGGTAAAGCCGAATATTATTACAAAAATTAAAATTATCAGATGGAATACTGAAGTGCCTAGTATCCCTCTTTTATGTTTTTTAAAATAATTTCTGATTTCCATAACTTCTAACTTTATTCTTTAGGGACTAGTAGCCAATACCATCTTGTATTTATTTCTTTTTGCAATATTCATAACTTTCACAACTTCTTCAATTGGAACGGTTTTTTCTACATGTAACGAAATGTATATATCTGATCCTAAACCTAATCTCTCTTGAAGAACAGATTCAAGCGAATTAATATTGTATTGCTCCTGATTTCCTGATGAAGGATTATACAAAAAAATGTTATAATCTTTATCAATTGAAACCGCAAGGTTTGGTTTTGCAGCGGTTTGATTATTACTTTTTGGCAATAACAACTTTAAGGCATTTGGATGAATCAAAGTTGAAGTTACCATAAAAAATATAAGTAATAAAAAAACTATATCTGTCATTGAAGACATACTAAAACTTGCACTTACTTTATTTCTTGAACGTAAAGCCATTTCTTTTGAATTAAATTGTTTTTTTAACTGGCAGGCTCGTTTAAAAGATCCATAAATTCTGTGGTTGAAGCTTCGAGTTTGAATACAACTTTTTCAACTTTTGCCACTAATATATTATAGGCAAAATATGCAATAATCCCAACAATCAGACCAGCTACAGTTGTTACCATTGCAGCATATATTCCGCTTGAAAGCAATGAAACATCAATATTGTTTCCGGCATTCGACATATTATAAAATGCATCAATCATGCCCATAACAGTTCCAAGAAATCCTATCATTGGGGCAGCTCCTGCAACTGTAGCTAATGTTGGTAAACCTTTTTCGAGTTTCGATACTTCCAATTTACCTACGTTTTCAATGGCGGCATTCACATCGTTCAGAGGTCTTCCTATTCGGTTAATTCCTTTTTCAATCATTCGGGCAACCGGACTATTTATTGATTTACAAATAGTTAACGATGCCTCAACTTTTCCATCAAGAATGTATTGTTTGATATTGTTCATAAAGTTAGAGTCTATTTTAGCAGCTTTTTGAATTGCCGAATATCTTTCGAAAAAGATATAAACAGCAATTATGGATAAAACCAAAATAGGAATCATAATATATCCTCCTTTTAAAGCTAACTCAATGAAAGAAAGTTTTTCTTCGGTTGCTGCCGATACAGCTGAAGTATCAGCAATGTTAATTTGTAAGATTGAAAACAAGCTCATTTTTAAATATTTAATTTTCGGCTAAAATACAAAAAACGATATAAACTTGTAACTATTATATTTAAAAGATACTTAATCAGCTTTTTCTTAAATTTGCATTTTTTAATGATGAAAAATGCTTTTAACAACAAAATAACATGGGACATAAATCTGGTTTTGTAAACATTATTGGAAATCCGAATGTTGGCAAATCGACAATAATGAATGCCTTGGTTGGCGAAAAACTTTCAATCATAACATCGAAAGCACAGACTACGCGACACAGAATTATGGGTATTGTCAACGGTGAAGATTTTCAGATAGTTTATTCTGACACTCCGGGTGTGCTAAAGCCAAATTATCGCTTGCAAGAATCTATGATGAATTCTGTAAAAAATGCTTTGACAGATGCAGACATTATTCTATATGTGAGCGATGTTGTGGAAAATATCAACAAAAACAAAGATTTCATTGAAAAACTAAAGAACATCTCTATTCCGATTATTCTTTTGTTGAACAAGATAGACAAGTCAACTGAAGAAAAAACTAAAGAGCTATTATCCCAATGGAAAACTTTGTTGCCAAATGCCCAAATAGTACCGATTTCAGCACTCGAAAAATTCAATATTGAAAAATTGTTCGATATGATTTTGGAATTGCTGCCTGAATCGCCGGCATATTATCCGAAAGGAGATCTTACAGATAAAACAGAAAGGTTTTTTGTTTCAGAAATGATTAGAGAGCAGATTTTATTGCACTACAAAAAAGAAATACCTTACTCTGTTGAAGTTGAGGTAGAAGAGTTTAAAGAAGATGAAAAAATTATTAGAATACGTGCAATAATTTATGCTGAAAGGCAATCGCAAAAAGGAATATTAATCGGGCATAAAGGAAAAATGCTTAAAATAATTGGGACAGAAGCGAGAAAACAAATGGAAGTTTTTTTCAATAAAAAGATTTTTCTAGAAACTTATGTCAAAATTAATCCCGATTGGAGAAATAAAGATACTCAGTTGCAAAAATTCGGATATTATTAGCAATATTACAAAATGAATTTTCTTGCACATTTATACTTCTCCGGACAAAATGATGACATAAGAATTGGAGGATTTATTGCTGATTTTATAAAAGGAAACGATTTTCATAATTTTTCGCCACAAATAAAATCCGGGATTTTGTTGCATCGTAAAATTGATGCGTTCACAGATTCGCATAAACTTGTTGAAAAAAGTAAAACTCGACTGCGAAAAAAGTATAAAAAGTATGCCGGAGTTGTAGTTGATATTTTTTACGATCATTTTTTAGCTACAAATTGGGATTCTTATTCCAAGCAAACTCTTCCTTCTTTTGCCAGAGAAATCTACGTTTTGATGGCATTAAATTATTTCTCTCTTCCTGCAAAGGCAAAAAGAATGGTGCCTTTTATGATTCTTGGGAATTGGCTTGAATCATACAAAAAAATTGAAATGATAGAATTAGTTTTACAACGAATGCCAAATAGAACATCGCTCCCGAGTGAGGCTAAATTTGGAATTGAAATTCTAAATGAGCACTATATTTCATTTAATCAGGAATTTAATGAATTTTATGGAGATTTAATTACATTTTTAAATAGAAAGAATGAGCACCAAAAATTAGTATCCTGAGAAACCAGATACAATTTTAATTCTTTAAAATATTAGGGTTCGTAAATAAATAAACTATCCATCTTTACTTGCTCTTTTGTCCATTTTCTTCGTTGTAAAAGCATTAAATAAACTGTGGCTATTCGTAACTTTTACGCCTTGAAAATAAACAAAATATCTTCGTACATTTTGAATACTTTATTTATTTACAAACCCTTAGTTTTGTTTAAAGCAAGATTTGCACAATCCATAAAAATATAAAGAATGAGATTTAATTTTAAAAACCATTAAATCGCCAACTGTTTTCTTTATCTCATTTATTCGAGGATCGCAAAATTCGCTAACACTTCCACATTCAGTGCAAATTAAATGATCGTGTTGTTTGCATTCGTATGACTTTTCGTACTGAGCAACCAATTTGCCAAATTGATGTTTCACAATAAGTTTGCAATCTAAAAGCACTTCAATAGTGTTATACAAAGTGGCTCTACTAACACTATAATTATTGTTCTTCATGTGAATATAAAGCTGCTCAATATCGAAATGACCTTCGATGCAATATATTACCTCTAATATAGAAAATCTAATTGGAGTTTTTCTAAATCCTCTACTTTCCAAATATTCTGTAAATATCTGTCTTACAGTGTCTTTTGTGCTACTACAAATCATAATATCTTTTTTCACAAAGATACTCAAAATATATTTTTACTCCATATTTTGAAATCATTATTTAGAATTAATAAAAATAATTTTACAAAAAAAAAGAAAGATGCAGAATTTTTCCAATAGTTACTAATTGAAAAAGAAAGCTTTAACTGTTTGAATTCCATCAACTGAAATTCTAAGGTAGTAAATTCCTTGTCGAAAAGGTCTTATTGAAATAGGCAACACATTATCAACCAATTGCGGATACGATAATACTTCCTGTCCCAAATAATTAAAAATAGATAGGTCGCCATTAGAATATTCAGGAATATAAATAGTCAGATTCTCATTTTTATAGTCGATAATGAAAGATAGTTTCTCATCTTTAGTAAAATTTATTGTGTCACTGGCAAAACAACCATGGTCATTTATTACAACAAAATATTCTCCAAATTCTGAAATTTCAATTGCCGAATTTGTACTGCCGGTATTCCATAAATACGAATCATAGGGCTCATCAATATTTAAAATATAATTATTTAGAGCCACTAAAGAAGTATCATTTCCAAGATTAATTTCTGGAATTAAAACTTGCGTAACAATTATTGTATCGCTCGATTTACAACCATTTTCGTCAGTAACAGTTACTGAAAAAGTACCACCTTGCACCAAATTTAGATATGAATTGGATGAACCAGTATTCCAATAATAGTAATTAAAACTACCTCCGGCATCAAGGGTATAATTGTTTCCTTCGCAAAAAAACACCTCATCGGCTAAATTAAAATAGGGATTTGAAACTACTGAAACATATACAGAACCACTTCCTAAACAACCATATTGATCGGTTGCAGTTAGGGAATATGTTCCTTGAGTATTTACATAAATAGATTCTGTCGTGGAGCCATCACTCCATAAATATTCTGTGTAATTATCAGTAGGATAAATATTTATCCCTCCAGTTTCACAAATTTGATTGTCTTCGCCCAAATCGACAAATAAAAGTCCTAATGAAAGAATTTCCTTGTGATTGTCATCGTTTGTAAAATTTACATCACCTGGAATTTCAACTAAATTTGAAACCACATATACAGCCGAATCTGAAAAATCTACAGTTTGTTGAAAAGTATATTCATAAGTAGAATTTACTGGAATAGTATCAGTAAAAAATTCCGTATCAGAAATCATCAGTGTATCGTTTTTTGTGATCGAATACGAAATATTAAAATTTGTAGCAACTTCAGTATGATGATTTTCAATGAGAATTGTTATCTCTTCTGTCTCGCTAAGTGTACATCCGGTTTGTGGCGACAATAGCGAATTTACGCTCATATCGATTCCCGGAATTGTTTCAGCTCTCATCATCAATAAACTACTGATGCCATCGGTAACATATAAATTTGAATCAGGGATATTCCAGCTTTGGGTATCATATTCCATTTGAGTTGCATCTAAAACACTTCCGTCTGACGATCTCCAGATTTTCCATTTAAATTCCTCGTTCAACTGAAAACCATTGAAAACATTATCTTCTGAGCCCCAGCAAGTTGCAGCTGAAGTTTCTCCGGTGTACATTAATCCGCCAATATCGCCGGTCATTCCAACACCTGTCCCGCATTTCAAATTATTAAATTCATCGTAATAGAATGCAGCAATAAAATCTCCGGGTTCAATCTGAACATTGTCAATCGTAATTATAGCACTACTATGAAATAAAATTATATGATTTTTATTTGTGTTAACAAAATACCAGGGAGGATGTTGGGCATTTCCAATTTTCAGAAATAATAGAAAAATAATAATGGGTAATAATTTTTTCATAAATATATTTTTTTCAAAAATAGTTAATAATTCCAAATTTATCAAAGACGATTAATTTTAACGAAAGTATTGAAAAGTAATTACTATTTCGTATTACGATAAAAAATATATAAACTTTATATTATCAGAAACTTTCAAAAAGTTTTGAACTTTTGGAAAGATGCTGCTAAAATCTAATTCGCCGGATAAAGCAAAGTATCAGCCGCCAGCATTTTTATTTGGTAGCCTTCGCCCGGGTTCATATTTCCAATATTGTCGATGCCATACATTGGCCAATAGATTAACCCATTACCATTTTTTACCATTACAATATTCTGTGAAATATCATTGAGCATAGTGCTTATTACACCGCTATTTTGGCGTAGGTAGCCAATTATGTTCCAGTCTTGCAATAGTGCTAATGGCGACCACTCCGGGACAATCGCAATTCCGGATACTTCGAGGATATTGAAATTGTACATTTTTATAATGTAACCTTCACCAATTTGCAAATCGCCTATAGTATTTACATTATACATTGGCCAAAAAGTTTCTCCAATTTCGTTTTTCATAAGAACCATATAGGTGGCTACATCGGCAAAAACTGAATCGCAATCGGGCACATAAGGATCAACATAGCTCGAAATTATTGACCAACCCAGATTTAGATTTACAAAATGTTTGGTGTGGTCGGGGACGTATTGGGTGGCTTTTAATAAAAAAATATCATTGCTATTTGTATAAAAGCTAGGTGAAACAAGACTATCAAATTGAATTGAATATACCGAATTGAATACACCACTCATATATATATCATAATTGTCCGCTACATCTAATTCTCTTAGGTAGGCAAATGGTTGAGCTTCCAAATTATTATACCATTGTCTTACTCCAGAAGAATCAAATTTGCTTAATATTGGCATTTTGTCAGTTATTTGCGAAACTGGAATTATAGTATCATTATCAAATATTATCGTATCCCCTTCGTAACAAAAAGAGAAATAAACACAATTGTCTTTATCATAGGTAATTACTGGCTGTACAGATTCATTTAAGGAAAATTCAGTAATAGCATACTTGCTCCACAATACTGAACCGCTAGTATCTAATTTTACAATAAACGGGTTATGGCAATAAGGCTGAACAGGATACACATTTGATGACCATATTGTATCTGAATCAAATAAAAATGTCAGACCACTAGAATACCCACTGATTAATACATTATTTGAATTATCAATTTCAACATCACAAATGAAATTCTGGTCATATATTGAGCTGGCATTAGAGTGTAACAATTTGTTCCAGATAAGGTTTCCATTTGGATCGAATTTCAAAAGAAATGATACGCCATTGCTATTGTTTGCATATAAAAAATTTCCATCAGCCCATAAAAAATCTTCATAGGTTATTTGTGCATAATAAATATTTCCATAATCATCTACAGCCAAAGCTTCGGGTTCATCATCATCTAAAGAAGCAATTCTTCTTATCCAAAGTTCGTTGCCAAGCGAATCGTATTTTGCTATAAAAGCATCTTCTGTTCCGGAATTACCTATTGTAGTGCCGGCAAAACTTAAATTTGGACTGTTGTAGTAGCCTGTTATTATTATATTTCCATCACTATCTAATACAAAATGTGTTGGTTCGTCAATACCTGACCCACCAAAGCCAAGAATAGATATTGGATTACCTGACAAATCATCTTTAACAACATAAATATCTTGAGAATTTGTAACAAGATTGCTGATAGAGCTGCCATAAGTGATAGACGAAAATGAGATTTTTGAACACAATGTGTACCTACTATAAGAATTAAAAATAAAATTAATAAATAAGGCATTACTAATATTTGGCAAATTGATGCCAGGTATTATTTCTCCATTTGTCTCTAACCTAAATAAATGATTATAATTGCCAGCAAAAGAAGTATCTGTTAAAAACAAACTATCTGAGCTCCCTGGAGAATAAATTGCCAGATTACATGAATTATTATCTTGACTCGACAAGTGAATAGGTTTATCATCATTTTCACCACCCATTGTTCTAAGCCAGTCATAACTAATAATCTGTGTATATCCAAAAAGGAAGGAAAAAATTAGGCAGAGTAGTATTAAATATTTTTTCATAAAATATTAGTTTAATAAACAATTTTTTAGTTTTTAATAAGTCGTTTTTCAAAAGTTATTTCGTTTTTCAAAAATAAAACAAATTTTGTGTAAAGTCAAACTAATATGAATTTGTTTTTGCCAATTTTGAAAAGCTTAGTGCAATTTGGGTAAATTATTTTCGAGTTGTTTTTCGCTGTGTCGTTTAGACCTGACATGTTTTGAAAACCTGTCAGGTCTGCTTTGTATGGGAGCTTTGTCAAATTTTTGAGCTTTAACAAAGCAGCAAAGTTTGCAAGAAATTCTATAATCTTTTGAATAGTATTTATTCTTTTTTCTAATTTTTTCATTCAATGTTTTTTCAAAAAACTAATGCCTTTCATATAGTAATAACAAAAAGCCAAAATATCTTTCATGTTTTTTGAGCGTATTTTCAGAAAATGATTGTATATGCCTGATTATGTGAGAGAAAAAAGTTTTATTTTTTTTCATTCTTCAGTAAATTGCTAAAATTTTCAAACTTGCTGTTTAGAGATCATATCCATATTTTCCCATATCAGATATCAATATAAATACAAAAAAATCACAAAAAAAATGCTGTATCTTTGCCTCCCGAAAAAATATAGAAATGAAATTTAATATTTTAAATAAAGATAATAATTCGAAGGCACGAACGGGTTTAATAGAAACTGATCATGGAAAAATTGAGACTCCAATTTTTATGCCTGTCGGGACAGCCGGAACTGTAAAAGCAGTTCATCAGCGAGAGTTGATAAATGATATTAAATCGCAAATAATTCTTGGAAATACCTATCACCTTTATTTGCGACCTGGAATAGATATTATTGAAAAAGCAGGCGGGCTACATAAATTCATAAATTGGAAAAAACCACTACTGACCGATAGTGGTGGTTATCAGGTTTTTTCCTTAGCCGAAAGGAGAAAACTTAGCGAAAAAGGAGTAATTTTCCAATCGCATATCGATGGTTCAAAACATAATTTCACACCTGAAAATGTCGTAGATATTCAACGAATTATTGGTGCAGATATAATTATGGCATTTGACGAATGCACACCTTACCCTTGCGAATATTCATATGCGAAAAAGTCTATGGAGCTAACTCACAAATGGTTGAAGCAAGGCATTGAACATTTCGACAAAACTGAGCCAAAATATGCTCATTCACAGACATTTTTTCCTATAGTTCAGGGAAGTGTTTTCAAAGATTTACGAAAACAATCTGCCGAAAAAATTGCCTCTTTCAATTGCGAAGGAAACGCAATAGGAGGATTGTCGGTAGGCGAGCCGGCAGAAGACATGTATTCAATGATTGAGCTTGTGAACAACATTCTTCCCGAAGAAAAACCACGCTACTTGATGGGTGTTGGGACTCCTGAAAATATTCTGGAAGCTATTTCACTGGGAATAGATATGTTCGATTGTGTTATGCCAACCAGAAATGGCAGAAATGGAATGCTTTTCACCAGCGAAGGAATCATAAATATTAGAAATAAAAAGTGGGAAAACGATTTTTCAGCTATCGATCCGGCAAACAATTGTTTTGTGGATACTCAATATTCGAAGGCATATTTGCGACATTTGATAGTTTCTAAAGAAATTCTCGGAGCACAAATTGCAAGTATTCACAATCTTGCTTTTTATTTGTGGTTAGTAAAGGAAGCGAGAGAAAAAATTAATTCGGGCGAATTTCATGAATGGAAAAAAAACATGACAAATGCTGTAAAGTTTAGACTTTGAAATAAATTACTTAATAATCTAAAGAAAATTTCAGTTTCTATTTGAATATTCAATTTCAATTACCGATAAAAATTTAATGTTAAAAAAACATAATGAAAACAGTCTGTAATTTAAAGTTGTGGAAAAATCAACTGTTTGTAGTTTTTCTTATTGGGATTATAATCTTTGGAATTTCCTGTGGACAGCCTCAAAAGTCGATAATACATCACCCATTTGTATATGATGTTTTTCCAGCCAAAGCAAAAAATGAAGCGAAAAAACCATTGCTACTTTTGCTTCATGGTTTTGGAAGCAATGAAAGAAATTTTTCTAAGGTATTTTCAGACATCGATTCCAATTTTACAATTGTAAGCATGCAAGCCCCAATTGAGTTATCAAAAGGCAAATTTGCGTGGTACGAATTGATTTTTAAGGATGGTGTAGTTCACGATTACGACAAACAGCAAGCAGCAGAAAGTTTGTATGCTTTGAAAAATTTTGTTCAGGACTATATTGAAAAAAATAATTGTAATCCCGACAAAGTATATATTTTGGGATTCAGTCAGGGTGCAATGATGTCGCTCGAATTTATGATTTTGTTTCCCGAAATAATAAATGGCATAGTAGCTTTGAGTGGCAAGCTTGGCGAAGATTTAAGTGAAAAAATTTCAACATCTGAAAAATACTCTCATCTGTCTGCATTTGTTGGTCATGGCAAAAACGATAAAATTGTACTCATTGAAGATGCCAGAGAAGTTCATAAATCTTTGAAAAAGCTTGGAATAAAAACGGAATATAAAGAGTATGATGCAGATCATGCAATTACACCAAACGAATTAGTTGAAATTAGAAATTGGCTACAACAAGAATTGAAAAAATAAAAGACACAACAAACTGTTATCTTTTTTATGTTAAAAAAAATAGACATTTATATAATTAAAAAATTTATTGGGACATTCTTTTTCGCAATAATTTTAATAATCAGCATCGCCATTGTTTTTGATATCACTGAACGAATTGATGATTTTATAGAAAAAGAAGCTCCATTGTCTGAAATCATTTTTGATTATTACATGAATTTTGTGCCCTACTTTGTGAATTTGTACAGTGCTCTATTTACTTTTATTGCAGTAATTTTTTTCACATCGAAAATGGCATACAATACCGAGATTATTGCAATTTTAAGCAGTGGTGTAAGCTTTCTGCGATTAATGCTTCCATATTTGCTTTCGGCAATTATTATTGCATTGTTTTCTTTTATTTTGAATAGCTATATTATTCCTCCTGCAAATAAAAACAGGCTCGAATTTGCTGAAAAATATTTGAAAAATCCGTACCGAAACTACGATAAGCATATTCACAAACAAATCTTGCCTGGTGTTTATATGTATATGGAAAGTTACAGCACTACTACTCACACCGGGCAACTTTTTTCGCTCGAAAAATTTGAAGATAAAAAATTAGTTTCAAAACTTACTTCCGACTATATAAAATGGAATAAGGAAACAAAAAAATGGGATATTTATAATTACTTTATCAGGCATATTGATGGCTTAGATGAGCGTTTTGAAAAAGGGAAAAAAATTGACACAAGCCTTACGGTTAAACCAAAAGATTTCAGCAGCCGGCTCAACATTGTTGAAACAATGAACATTCACGAGCTGAACAGTTTTATTGAACAACAAAAAGTGCGAGGTGCAAGCAATATTGAAAGTTATTTGATTGAAAAATATAATAGAATTGCTTACCCTTTTTCTACATTTATTTTGACCTTAATAGGCGTAACTATTGCATCAAGAAAAGTGAAAGGAGGTATTGGACTACACATCGGTTTAGGAATTGCAATAAGTTTTAGCTACATTTTATTTATGAGGTTTTCGTCTCAATTTGCTATAAATGGCAGCCTTAATCCGCTTGTTGCTGTTTGGCTACCAAATATAATATTTGTTTTTGTAGGATATATTTCTTATCGAATTGCTCCGAAATAGTTTTGAGAATTGGAGATTTGATTTTATTCATTTCTAAGGGGAGTTCTAAAAATAGTAAAGTTCAAGGCGTAAGAAATTGTAATACCGCAGTTTGCTATTGTAAATGAGGATTTTAAAATTTAGAAACAACGAAGAAATTTGTATTTTTAGAAGTCTCCCTAAATCTTCAAATTCTTAAATCCCTGGTTCATCCTTTTTCAACGTAAAACAACTTTTTCAACAATTTTTTCTCCGGCATATTTGTTTACAGCCTCAATTACAGTTGTCTGCAACATTTGAAGTTCGCTCCTAACAACCGATGAACTGAGATGAATAAAAAGACAACGATTTTTTATATATAGATTTGTAGTAGCATTTGCAACAATTTTTCCAACTATAAATTCCCAATTTTTAATTAGCCTAACTTCTTTCAGTTTATTATCTAATTTGTTTTTTTGAAGTATTTCTTCAACAATTGATTTTACAGCTACTGTATTGTTTCTTCTCATTTATTTTTTCAACTATGTATTTATTTAAAATTCAATGTTTTAGTAATTATAATAACATTGAATGCAAACAGAATGTGATTTTAGACTCATTGGTTTGCGAAACTGTCAGCCTGTGTAATAATTCCATTTTCGATATTAAATATTATATTTTCAATATCAATTTCAGAAAGTATTTTATGCAATCTATCCTGGCTGGTATCGGAAATAAAAATTTGCCCAAAATTGTTTCCCGAAAGTAATTTTACAATCTGTTTAACTCTTTTTGCATCGAACTTGTCGAAAATATCATCTAACAAAAGTATTGGTTTATAATCATTTGTCATTTTCATAAAATCGTATTGTGCGAGTTTCAGAGCCACAATAAATGTTTTTTGTTGTCCTTGTGAGCCATTTCTTTTTAGAGGAAAATTTTTGAGTTTAAAAACCAAATCGTCTTTATGGGTACCTTTAGTCGTGTATTGAAGAATTTTATCCTTTTCTAACGATTCAATCAAAAGTTTTTCTAAGCCACTGTCGTTCAACTGCGATGAATATTCTAAATCGACAATCTCGCTATTTTCAGAAATAATATCGTAATATTTCTGAAAAAGAGGAATTAATCTATTTATAAAATCGACCCTTTTTTCATGTATTTTCTCACCATAAAACACAAGTTGTTCGTTCCAAATTTCAATTGAATCGCTATCGAAATTTGGTTTTTGCGATATAGATTTTAAAAAGGCATTTCGTTGAGTTAAAGCTTTGTTGTATTTTATCAAATTGCGCAAATAATTAATATCGAATTGCGAAATAACAGTATCGACAAATCGCCGTCTTTCGTCGCTGCCTCCAACAATAAGGTTGCTATCCATTGGCGAAATTATCACAAGAGGGATAACCCCAATATGCTCCGAAAGCCTTGAGTATTCTTTGTCGTTTCGTTTAAATTGTTTTTTCTGGTTTAATTTAACACCACAATAGATTTTTTCTAATTTCTCATTTTTGTTATAAGTTCCCTGAATTACAAAAAAATCTCTTTTATGTTTAATATTGCTCGAATCCGAAAAATTGAAACAACTTTTACAAAACGACAGATAAAAAATAGAATCTAAAATATTGGTTTTTCCAACACCATTGTTTCCAATGAAACAATTTATTCGTTGCGAAAATTGGGTTTCGACAATATCGTAATTTTTGAAATTTATTAATGATAGATTTTGTAAAAACATAAAACACTCTCTAACTTTTATTAACTTTTCTATAAAACCGAACTAAAATTAGTCTTCTTAAAATGGTAAAATTATTAATATTTATTATATCAGAGAAAATTGTTTGCAAAAGGTTCGAATTCAAAAATATAAACTATCTAAATAAGAATTACGAATTTATCGAAAACTACAATTTAGTGAAATATCCCAGAAAAATAAACAATATTTGTAATAAAACCATGTCGAATTCTCAAATAAAAAACTATTTACACAATCACAATTTCTTGCTTTGAGCTAAAATATTTTTTAAAATTAAACTAAAAATTATTTGTTAGAAATAAAAGAATTATATTTGCGAACTTTTTAAGAAAAATAATATTGAAATGGCGAAGAAAAAAACGGACGGCAACTTTGAAATAGTAGAGGATGCATTAAGTAAGACGGAACAGTACATTGAGGATAATCAGAAAAGTTTATCGATTATTGTAGCTGCTATTGTAATTATAGTTGGAGGCTATTTAGCATACAACAAATTGTATATCAAACCATTGCAAGAAGAAGCATTAGCAAATGTTTTCTTTGCAGAACAATATTTCGAGAAAGACTCTTTTAATTTGGCTTTAAATGGAGACGGAAATAATCTTGGTTTTCTTGATATTATAGATGAATTTGGAGTTACTAAAGTTGGGAATTTAGCAAATTACTATGCTGGAATTTCTTACCTAAGACTCGGAGATTACGAATCGGCAATTGAGCACTTACAAACTTTTGATTCTGACGATTATATTTTAGAGCCCGTTTCGCTCGGTGCAATTGGCGATGCAAATATGGAACTCGAAAATACTGACGAAGCCTTAGATTATTACCTGAAAGCTTCAAAGTTTGAGAACGAATTTACAACTCCACTTTATTTAATGAAAGCAGGTTTGGTTTACGAGAAACTTGGCGACTACGAGAAAGCCCTGCAATTGTATGAAAGAATTGATATAGAATACGAAAAATCTAACGAAGGAAGATATATTAAAAAATATATTCAAAGAGCTAAAATGAAATAATTGAATTAATTTTCTGAAAAAAAAGTATCAAGACAATTTTGGTACTTTTTTTTTGTTCTAATAAATCATTATCTTAAAAAAAGGGAAATAAATTATGCAGACAAACAAAAGTAATGGTACTAATAACGATTTTAATTTAATACCATCAGCCGAAAACTTTTCGTTTGGGATTGTTGTAGCTGAATGGAATAAAGAAATAACCGAAGCACTTTATGAAGGAGCCTGCAATACACTCATCCAATATGGCGCGACGGAAGAAGCAATAGAAAAATATTCAGTTCCTGGAGCATTTGAACTTTCATATGCAGCAAAAGCCCTTGTAGAAAACAGACTATTTGATGCAATTATAGTTTTAGCTTGCGTTATCAAAGGCGAAACTCCTCATTTCGATTATATTTGTCAAGCAGTAGCAAACGGAATCACCCAAGTAAATATAGATGCTGATATCCCTGTAATTTTTGGAGTTTTAACGACCAATAATCTTGAGCAAGCCCAAGACCGTGCCGGTGGGAAATTTGGGAACAAAGGTTCTGAAGCAGCAATTTCAGCCATCAAAATGGCAGCTTTAAACGATCATTTATTAGATGAGGAGTTTTTTGAAGAAGATGACGACTTTGATGAAGATGATGACTTCGATGATGATGCATTCTAAAAACCATTCAACAAATTTTATGATTACGAAGTTTTGATTGAAGGAATCTTCAATTTATAAGCTGAAATAAGTTTGACTAATATTTCATTAATCTTTTCGTAAAGATAAAACTGTTGTAATGAAAAAGAATTTCACAATTTGCTATTCACCAATAATTTTCACCAAGACCCTTTTTCGTCTTTTTCCATCAAATTCTCCATAAAAAATTTGCTCCCATGGGCCAAGATCTAATTTTCCATTAGTAATGGCAACAACAACCTCTCGCCCCATTATTGTACGCTTCAAATGTGCATCGCCATTGTCTTCAAATCCATTGTGATGATATTGCGAATATGGTTTTTCAGGAGCTAGTTTTTCTAACCAGTTTTCATAATCCTGATGCAAACCCGATTCGTCATCGTTTATAAAAACGCTTGCTGTTATGTGCATTGCATTCACAAGCACAAAGCCTTCCTGAATGCCGCTTTCATAAACACAACTATCAATTTCAGGAGTTATATTTATCAACTCTCTTCTTTTTGATGTATTATACCAAAGCTCTTTTCTAAATGATTTCATGTCGTAAATATTAGTTATTGTATTCTTCGTTATCCCAATAATTCATTGGGCAATCCGATTCTTTGCTATTTGCTTTTGCAGGAATATAGCACCCACAGGCACTGCAATGTAAATATATTTTTTCGCTGGCATGATCGCAACTCGTACAGATTTTCATTCTGGCTTCAGCCATTTCTTTGGTTTCCGGATTGCCAAAAAACAAATTTCTCCAACCTGTGAATATTTCTATTATTTTTTTCAAATTGCTATGTTTATCGTTTTAGTTTGACAATGAATCAGATTTTTATTGTTAAATTTCTATATCAAAAAAACAATTTTGCAAACCCATGAAGTTTCATAAACTACCTTAGTTTCAGCGATTTAATTACACTTTCAATTTTCTCATCTAAAATTCTATTCACTGTCTCAAAATCCTCTTTTCGTTCAAGTTTTTCTTTCACTCCGAAATAGAATTTTATTTTAGGTTCTGTTCCCGAAGGACGAATTGATATTTTAGATCCATCTTCTAAGAAAAATTGTAGAACATTTGATTTTGACAATTCTATTGCTTTTGAAGTATTTAGATTAAGGTCTTTTTCTTCTTGTAAAAGATAATCTTTGATAAGTACAATTTTCGAATTGTTAATATGTGAAGGAGGATTATTTCTGAAATTATCCATGATTTTTTTAATTTCTTCTGTTCCTTCTTTTCCTTTTTTAACAATTGAGATTAAGTTTTCTTTATAAAAACCAAATTCGATGTAAATCTCTATCAATAATTCGATTAACTTTTTGCCTTGATTTTTAGCCCATGCTGTGGCTTCTGCAATTAATGCACATGCCATAACTGCATCTTTGTCGCGAACAAATTCGCCGGCAAGGTAACCGTAACTTTCTTCACCGCCTCCGATATAAGTTTTTTTGCCTTCCAATTTTTTCATAATATCGGCAAAAAATTTAAATCCGGTAAGAGTATCGAAATATTCAACTTTATACTTTTTGGCAATATCGACTAATAGCTCTGTTGTAACTATTGTTTTGATAATGTATTCCTTACCCTTAATTTTTCCGTTCTCCGACCATTTTCTGAGCAGATAATAAATCAAAATTGCAGCAGTCTGATTTCCATTTAGCAAAGTGAAATTATTGTTTAGGTCTTTCACAGCAATTCCCACTCTGTCGGCATCGGGATCTGTTGCCATAACAATTTCTGCATCAACTTCTTGTGCTCGCTCAATAGCCATTTTCAGAGCTGCTGGTTCTTCTGGATTCGGCGAAACTACTGTTGGAAAATTACCATCAACTTTATCTTGCTCTTTGATATTAAAAATATTAGTGAAGCCATATTTTCGCAAAATTTCGGGGACTAATTTAACCCCAGTTCCATGAATTGGAGTGTAAACTATTTTCATATCTTTTTGTTGTTCAATCACTTCGGGCGACAATGAAAGCGATTTTACATTTTCGAGATAAAGTTCGTCAATTTCATTTCCAATAATTTCTATAAGGTCATTATTTCCGGAAAATTTAACTTCATTTATATCAGTAATTTTACGTGCTTCTTCAACAACATTCACATCGTGCGGATTTATTAATTGCCCACCATCGTCCCAATATGCCTTGAAACCATTATATTCTTTTGGGTTGTGAGAAGCTGTAATTACCACCCCACTTTGGCATCCGAAATGACGAATTGCAAACGAAAGTTCAGGAGTTGGTCGCAAAGATTCAAAAAGGTATGCTTTTATTCCATTTGCAGAAAAAATATTGGCTGTAGTTTCGGCAAATAGAGGACTATTATTGCGGCAATCGTATGCTACTGCAACTTTTATTTGCTCCCTGTCTTTGAAATTTTGTTTCAAATAGTTACACAATCCCTGAGTTGCCATTCCAACAGTATAAATATTCATGCGGTTTGTTCCAACTCCCATTATTCCTCGCAAACCACCAGTTCCAAATTCAAGGTCTTTATAGAAAGATTCGACTAAGTCTTTCTCATCATTTTGAAGCAAATATTTTACTTGTTCTTTTGTTTTTTCGTCATAACTTCCTTCCAACCATTGTTGTGCTTTCTCTTTTACAAGTGTCAGATTATCTGTGTTTTTCATATCAATAAAATTATTTTTTCTATTCAACAAATCAATTTGCGAAAATAAGAAATTAATTTGCTTTATTAAATTGGCTTTTTGGAGAAAAATGCTTTGAGATATATAAGTAATCAAATAGCTTTTTGTAAAGTAAAAGTAAATGAAGTGCCTTGATTAACAGCACTATTCATACTAATTGTTTGATTGTGTGCTTCGATAATATGTTTTACAATTGCAAGGCCAAGCCCTGTTCCGCCTTCATTTCTTGAACGGCTTTTTTCAATTCTGAAAAATCTTTCGAATATTCTATGATGATATTTTTCGGCTATTCCAATTCCATCGTCCTTAACCTCGACTACCACAACTTTATCCATGTCAAATATTTCAATTTCTGTGTTTCCGTTTGTGTTTCCGTATTTTATCGAATTAATAATCAAATTACTGATAAGCTCAAATATTCCTTTTTTATCAGCAAATACAGAAACCGGCTTTGTAAGTTTGTTGGAGAATTTCAAGGAAATATTTTTTTCAGAAGCCCTCACTTCCTGCATTTCAAAAATCTCTTCAATAACAGAAATTAGGTTGAATCTTTCGAATTTAAGTTTTATCTCGTCCGATTCTATGAAAGAAATTGTAACAAGATCTTCAACAATATTGACCAATCGATTTACACTTTTCTCTGCTCGTTCAAGATATTTCCGATTTATCGATTTGTCTTCAAGTCCGCCATCTAAAAGTGTAAAAATATATCCCTGAATATTAAAAATTGGCGTTTTCAGTTCGTGAGAAACATTACCAAGAAATTCTTTTCTGTATTTTTCATTTGCTTTTAAACTATCTATTTCTTTGGTTTTTAGATGTTCCCACTCTTTTACTTCTTTTTCTACTGCCGAAATAATGTCTCCACTTTCAAGCTTTTCATTGGATAAATAGCTACTATCCTTTATTTTATGAATTATTTTATAAATAGGCTTTATCTTATTTGTAATAAAATCTTTGAATAAAAATAAGAGTAAAACATAGAATAGTATAAAGACAAAAAGTGAAATTAATATCAAATACACCCAAAGAGAAATTTCTAAGAAATGAGAAACACTAACTAATATTAGAAATGCAACGGATATTAAAACAGAAATGAAAATCGATAATTGCTTTGGCGATGAAAACTTCATAATGAATTTGTAATTACAATTTGCTTACAAATATACATTTTCGGCAGATAAAGAAAAGTGAAAAAACTGAAATCAAAAATAAAGTATTGATACCATTTTCTGAGTAAATCAATCCTCATTTTTTGAACCAAAATCATATATCCCTAACTTTCAATTATATACAGAGTTTGAATTTTATCACAAAAAGATTTAATAAAATGCTAACATTAAATTAACATACGTAATTTTCAACTATTTACTTTTGCAAAAAATATTAAATAGTAATTATTATGACGACATTTTACATTATTTTGGTTGTAGTCTTATTTGCACTTGCAATTTCCGATTTGATTGTAGGAGTTAGCAACGATGCGGTAAATTTTTTGAACTCTGCTATTGGGTCTAAATCGGCTCCATTTTGGGTTCTAATGATAGTGGCGAGTCTTGGAATAGTTGTGGGAGCTACATTTTCGAGCGGCATGATGGAAATTGCACGAAAGGGAATTTTCCATCCACAGCATTTTTACTTCTCCGAAATAATGATAATATTTCTTGCAGTCATGATAACTGATGTCATATTATTAGATATGTTCAATACTTTTGGTTTGCCAACTTCAACTACGGTTTCGATTGTTTTCGAACTTCTTGGTGCAGCTGTAGCAGTTTCAATCATCAAAATTACGAACGACCCAAATGCCCTTGAGATTACCGAATATATCAATACAGGTAAAGCTATGGCTATTATTTCCGGCATATTGTTATCTGTTGTTGTGGCATTTTCGGTGGGTGCTATTGTTCAGTATTTTACTAGGTTGATATTCTCTTTTAATTTTAAGAAAAATGTGAAACGATATGGCTCAATTTGGGGAGGCATTGCAATTTCTGCTATTACATATTTCATTTTGATAAAAGGAGCCAAAGGGACTTCTTTCATGACAAGTGAAATGAAAGCCTGGATAAGTGAAAATACCTTATTAATATTACTCTATAGTTTTATTATTTGGACTGTTCTTTTGCAATTATTTTCATGGATTTTCAGCCTAAATGTTTTGAAAACCATCGTCTTAGTTGGAACATTTGCTTTAGCTATGGCATTTGCTGGAAACGACTTAGTAAATTTCATTGGAGTTCCACTTGCAGGATTCGAGTCGTATAAAGCATGGATTGCAGATGCTGGAAATCCTGATACTTTTTCGATGTCCATGCTCACAGGGAAAATTAAAACACCTACAGAATATCTTATAATCGCGGGTTTGATTATGGTAATTACATTGTGGCTATCAAAAAAAGCACGATCGGTTGTAAAAACTTCTCTCGATTTAAGCCGACAAGATGAAGGGGAAGAAAGATTTGGCTCAAGTATTTTCGCACGATCGGTTGTGAGAGGTGGACTAAATTTGAATAAATATGTAACTAAATTGATTCCGGCTACGGTTTCCCAAAAAATTGATAAGCAATTTGACCAATCAAGTTATTTGCAGGAAAAATCAGATGATGATAAAATCTCTTTCGATTTAGTGAGAGCCTCAGTAAATCTTGTGGTAGCAAGTATTTTGATTTCTTTTGCAACATCATTGAAACTTCCATTATCTACAACATATGTAACATTTATGGTTGCAATGGGAACCTCGCTTGCCGATCGTGCCTGGGGCAGAGAAAGTGCAGTTTATAGAGTAACCGGCGTTTTAACCATTATTGGAGGTTGGTTCTTTACTGCATTAATTGCATTTACTGTATCATTTGTTGTTGCACTAATCATCAATTGGGGCGGAATTGTTGCAATTACTTTGTTAATAGCTCTTGCCGCTTTGGTTATTTACAGAACTCATCTAATTCACAGCAAAAAAGAAAGCAAAAAAGAAAAAGAACTTGAAGAAGAAAATATTGTTTATGAAAAAAGTAAAGTATTACAGAAAAGTTCTTCAAAAATTATTTATAATATAAACCAGTTTTCTGACTTATACAACAAAACAATAGTAGGATTGATAAACGAAGACCGCAAGCAACTTCTTAGTGTAAAAAACGAAGTGAATCAATTGAATACGAATGCCAAAAAACTGAAAGACAACATTTTTAAAACACTCAAAAATTTCCGCGACGATTCGATAGAATCCGGACCTTTTTATGTTCAGATTTTGGACTATGTTCGAGAAATGGCACACTGCATGACATTTATATCGAATCCTAGCTTTATGCATATCGACAATAATCATCCCGGATTGGCACAATACCAAATTGATAATCTAATAAAAGTAAAACTTGACTTGAATGAATTTGTTCAAAAAATGCTTAAAATAATTGAAAGCGAAGAATTCTCGGAAGTTGAAACTGCAATTTCAAAACAGCAAGAAATTCTTGAACTTCTTGATGATTATAGAAAAGAACAAATTAATAAAATCAAAAGTGAAGATACAGGAACTAAAAATAGCATGCTATATTTCGGTATTTTGTACGAAACCAAAAACATGCTTCTTTTTGCAATCAATTTACTTAAGGCTTATAGAGATTTCCTATTATTAAGTAAAACTTCAGCAAAGTCATAAAAGAGTTTATTTGTCAAAAAACCAATAATTTGTAATACTCATTTGCAAATTAGTTAATAGTAATTTGTTAGAATTATTTTATAAATTTATCAATTTTTCTGAAGGACAATAGCAAAATATTTGGCAGAAATTTCACCAGCTTCATGGATAAATTGAAATTCTGAAATGAAAGATTGAAGTCAATTATTGACAAATATGCAAATGAACAAGCGAACAATTGGGAGACATAAATTTGCAAAAACTTGTTACAATAAGTGGCAGAATCCCACATTTTTGTCACGTATATGAATTATTATATCCTCACTATTTGGAGAATATTACAAAAAACTGTATCATTGAAAAAAGATTTGGAAGAAAAATTTTACAAGTTTAATTATTGATGTAAAAAATTGCATTTATATTCATGGATGAACTTTTAACACTAAGTGAATTATCTGTTACAATAGCCGGTTTTGCCGCACTTTTTTCGATATTAAATCCTAAAATTGAAAAATGGACGGAACTTGACAAAGTGAATTTGATTCGATTTTACATGATGGTTGAATTAGCATGTATCGTTGCAGTTTTTTGTATCATACCCGTAGTTTTAAAAGGGTATCTTGAGCCGGAAACAACATTTCGCTCTGTTTCTGTGCTGCATTTTTTCACAATGATAGTTTACAATTATGCTGCACTTGTACGTAACAAAAAACATTTACGGAAATTGAACATTGCAGGATTTTCTACAGTTGTCATCAGAATCCTGGCAATTGTAATTATTGTAATAGCCCTCTTAAATGGTTTGGGTACTTTTAAATCGTATTATAGAGAGAGTTACATGTTTAATATGTACTTAATTTTTGTAGTTGATATATACTTTTTCCTACGCCTGCTTTATTTCTCTATTGGAATAAAAAAAGTCAACTAAAAATATAAAAAACAATTCATTGAAAGACTTGACAAATTAATTATTTACAAACAAAAGTGCCCAAAAACTTATGGAAGAACTTTTAACATTAAGTGAATTATCTGTTACAATAGCGGGTTTTGCTGCACTTTTTTCCATATTGAATCCAAAAGTTGAAAAATGGACAGACCTTGACAAAGTGAATTTGGTTCGATTTTACATGATGGTTGAATTAGCATGTATAGTTGCAGTTTTTTGTGTCATTCCAGTTGTCTTAAAAGGATATTTTGATGAAGATACAACCTTTCGGTCTGCTTCGGCTTTGCATTGTTTTGTAATGGTAAGCTATAACATTGCTGCTCTGGTACGAAATAAAAAATATTTTGGAAAATTAAATATTACAAAGATTTCTACTACTATTATTAGAATTTTGGCAGTTGTGATTATTGCCATTTCATTTTTAAACGGAAGTGGAATTTTCGAATCGCATTACAGAGAAAACTATATGTTTAATCTTTACCTAATCTTTTGTGTTGACATTTACTTTTTCCTTCGTCTATTATACTTCACGGTTGGGAAAAGAAATCCTGATCATAGATAAAAACATTTACCATTTGTGCGTTGAACCTATCTTTTAGAATTCATTCAATTTTCAGAAAATTTCCGGAAAAGAAATAACATTATATTCTAATTGAAAAATCTATTTTTGTCTATAATATTGAATTAAAACAATTAGACATGGCAAAAATAATATCGTATAATGTAAACGGAATTAGAGCAGCGGTAAAGAAAGGATTGATAGATTGGGTAAAAACCGAAAATCCCGATATTCTCTGCATTCAGGAAAGCAAAGCACAAATTTCGCAAATACCACAACTTGAATTTGAACAACTTGGCTATAAATGTTTCTGTTTTTCAGCACAAAAAAAGGGATACAGCGGAGTTGCAATCTTTACAAAAACTCAAGCGGATTTTCACGAGTACGGAATGAAAAATCCAAAATATGATAACGAAGGTCGTGTTATCCGCTGCGATTATGGAGATACGACCTTATTAAATATTTATTTTCCTTCCGGTTCAAGCGGAGATATTCGGCAGAAATTTAAAATGGAGTTTCTCGACGATATTTACAATTACATCAACGAACTTAAAACCACAAGGCCAAATCTTATTGTATGCGGCGATTTTAACATTTGCCATACAGAAATCGATATTCACAACCCAAAAAGACAACAAAAAACTTCCGGATTTTTGCCTGAAGAACGAGCATGGCTTAGCAAATTTCTTGGAAACGGATTTCTCGACAGTTTCAGATTATTTAATTCAGAGCCTCACAATTATTCGTGGTGGAGCTATCGCGCCGCTGCCAGACAGAAAAATCTTGGTTGGAGAATCGATTATTTTATGCTTTCTGAAACAATTAAAGATAGAATAAAATCGGCTTCAATTTTGCCTCAGGTTTTTCATTCAGACCATTGTCCGGTTAGTGTTGAAATTGAAATTGGAAATTAGAAATTGGGGATTTGGGATTTTAGTGGGCTTCGGAAATAATGCTTAATTTATTTGACTTAGATATTTTGCTAATTTTCAGATTTTCAATAATCTAAAGATATAGAAATTTACAATTATTAAGATTTTTAGTTTCGAATTTCCAATTTCTTTCCATAATCACGTACAACTATTTACAATAGCAAATTGTCAATTGGTAAAGCTGAAAAATGCTAAAGGAAAAAGAATTAATAAAAGGATGTTTAAAAAATGACGAAAAAGCTTTAGATGAATTATACAAACGCTTTTCATCTAAATTATTTGGTATTTGTCTGCGATATGCCAAAAACAAAATGGAAGCAGAAGATCTTTTACACGATGGGTTTATACGAGTACTCGACAATTTGAAGCACTTTAGATTCGAAGGAGTTTTCGAGGGTTGGCTAAGGCGAATTATGGTTACCACAGCAATAAATTTTTATAAGAAAAATAAACGCCACTCAGACGATTACGATTTAGAAAATTTTGGCGACAGTTTGATTTTCGAAAACGAAATAATCTCGAAAATATCGACAAACGAGCTAATGCAAATTGTTCAAAGCATGCCTCAAGGATACAAAATGGTGTTCAATCTTTTTGCAATTGAAGGATACAAACATCGTGAAATTGCCGAAATAATGAATATTTCTGAGAGTACTTCGAAAACACAATTTGCAAAGGCAAGAAAACACCTTCAAGTAAAAATCTTGGAAGAACTAAAGATTGCCAACAAGCAATAATATTGATTTGAAAAATGGAAGACATTACTGAAAATAGATTTGAAAAAACGATTAGAGACAAATTCGAGAATTATTCTCCTGAAGCTCCCAATCGTGTTTTAGACAAAATAAAGGCTACAAGAGGAATAAAGCCTAAGGCTGGTTTTGTTTCAAAATATCGGTTTTTAATCTTAGGAATTTCCGCAATAGCTATAGTTTCTTCGATGTTTTTTTATAGCAATTTTTCTGAGGAAAATAAAATTACAAATTCAAGACCATTGAAAAACCAAAATGTTGCAGTGGAAAATAGAATATATGAACCAAATATTAAATCTACTATATCGAAAAAACCGGATACTGAAAAATCTCCTACTCAAACTTCTGAAAACCAGAAAAAAACAAAACTTCTGAAAACCTCTGCCGGAGAAAATGAAATAATTTGCGGGCAAGATTTTCAGTTGAATGCAATTCTTACAAATAAAAATTCCAAAGCAATTTGGACTTGTAGTTCAAAAAATATACAATTCAATTCAGACAAATATAAAAATGCAAATAGCGACCCAAATGCAAAAATTCAGGCAAACTCATATGGTGTTTATCAATTTATTTGGACTGAAAACCTGAATGAAAAATCTGTTTCTGCAAAAGTTGAAATTGAATTTGTAGAAATTCCTGAAGTTCAAAAAATTGAATCGCAGGAAATTTGCGGACTTGAAATTACGCTTAATTCTCAAGGCAAATCCGGATTTTGGAAATTCCCCGAAAACATTGTAGCTCAAAATCATACCAGCACGAAAACAAAATTCAGTTCAGCAGAATTTGGCAAAAAAGAAATCATTTGGACTGAAACGAATTCTGCTTGCAGTACAGAAAATCCTGTGATAATTGATTTTTTGGATATTCCTAATTCCGAATTTATTATAGTCGAAAAAATAAAATGCTTTGGTGGAATTGCAAAAATTTTGATAAAAGACCCAAAGATACGAAACTACTCATGGGACTTTGACGATGGCATCCTTACGGGAAATAGACTTAGCGACATTTTTAAAGATACAATTAGTTTGTTTTGGGAAAATAGCAACGAACACACTATTTCTTTAACTACGAAAAACCAAAATGGTTGTAGTTCATCCAATTCTAAAAAACTGACTGAGCCACCAAAACTAAAAGCCGATTTCGAGATTTCTAATTACGAAAAAACAATTCCAACAATTGTATATTTTAGAAATAAATCAACTATAAACGGAGAGGCTATTTCGGGTAACTGGAAAATTAATTATGAATGGAAGTTTGGAGACGGAAATTATTCCAACAATAAAAATCCTGAAAATTTATATTTGAATGCAGGAAAATATATTGTGAAACTAAAAATATCAGACAACGCAGGTTGTACCGATTCGCTTGAAATAAGTGAAATTATTGCAGGAAATGGCAAAATTGCAGAAGTTTCAAACATTTTCACACCAAATGGTGATGGCAAAAATGATGTATTTTCAGTAAAAACAAACTCAATTTCCGGCTTTCGTTGTATAATTCTTAACAAAAGAAGTGAAAAAATATATGAATGGGCAGATACAAATAAAGGTTGGGATGGAAATATTTACGATGGTACGCCAGCCTCAAACGGAATGTACTATTACATAATTTCTGGCAAAGACCTAAATGATAATCCAATTGAAATTCCTGGAATTGTTTATTTGGTCCGGGAGTAGTTAATAAAATGAATACTACTGATGGTATCCAGTAATCATACCTTTATAAAGCGAACCTGGTTTTTTACCCATAGTACATAAATATACATGTACAATAAGGAACAATGAACATATAAATCCCAATGTTGCATGTAAGATTGCTGTCAATAATATGCCGTTCAATCCTAAGAAGTTCATAGGTATTAATTCCGGATAAAATAATCCTATTCCCGAAATTATTAAAACAGGATAGAATATATACATAACCAATACATATGCTAGCCGTTGTAAAGGATTAAACTTCCTTTCCAAACTAACAGGATATGGGCATGACTCTCCTTTAAATATTCCAAATAAATAATATTTCGACTGATTTGTAAGTCTTGTAGCCAGAGATTTTAACTTTATATTATAATAATCACCATTTCGGGTGAAACGATTTACAACAATAAAAAAAGTAGTCAGAATAATTACAGCAATACCTGAAAAATTATGTAGTGTAACTGATAATTCAAAAGGTAATATTGTGAAATCAATATTTGAATATTGCATGCTCAAACCTGATATTGTAAGTGTAATAAACGACAAAGCATTAAACCAATGCCATATCCTGATCCATACAGGATATAAATATATTTTTTCATCTGCCATGATTTCTTATTTTTTTGATGTAAAAACCCTTAAAATTACATGTAATAAAATTCCTCCGAGTGTAAAAATAAAAATCAGGATACTTACCTTATTTAGTGACAGATTTCTATTTGCACCGATCACATAAGAATCAGTTAGAATAACAGCATTCATAAAACCGTTCTGCATTCTATTCTCTTTTAATCTAAACTTATAAAGACTGGCCATCAAATGCGAATTTTGTTGATGGCATTCAACACAATTTTTTACTGCTTTATCCTTTCCCTGTATCTCATGTGCAATCAATGTAGTATCACTTACTTTTGTATGACAATCAATACATCTTACACTTTCGAAATGCGCAACTTGATTTGGAAGCCACTGATGATTGCTTATTATATCCATTGTTTTATGATCTGAAATCAGTTCAAACCTGTCAACATTAGTATGACAGCTAAGGCAAACATTATTGTTATATTTAACTATTTCTTTTACATTCTTATCATTCCTGGCATGTAGTATATAACCATGTGGATTATGGCATTTCCAGCAGCTAAAATCATCATTATAAGTGGTATGATGTATACTGGCCATATATTCATCAGCAATTCCTTCAAAATTAAATTGAATATAATCTTCATCACCTTCATGGCAATCCATACATGTATATGGAGGTTCAAACCTGACATCTAACGAATGAGGAAAGTCGTAAAATTCGTCTGAATGGCAATCAATACACTTAAATTCACGATGAACAGCTAAGGAATCATAATACAATTCCTTGTTAATTATGTGGTGCATTTGTTTCTTAAAAACCAAGGAAGAATCACTGTTGTACATGTTAAACTTTGGCTCCCCATGGCATTTAAGGCATCCTTCGTTTTCAATAACATAGTCAGGCACTTCTGTCGAAGTTTCAGCATCTTGGGCAACTGCAACTAATGCACCTAACACAAATATAATTAGGATGTGTTTATAAAGAAAGATTCTCATACTTAACACTAGTTTAGATTTTAATAATAAAAGAGAAATGGAGTTGCAAAACCATGCAACTCCATTTGATAAGACAGTTTTTAATTACTTCTCAAAAGTTCTCATATAATTAATGATATTCCACATATCATTTTCATCAGGAATATCTTTTTCATAATTGGGCATTTCATCCCTGCCAAATAATGACTTATAAAATATCGATCCATCAGCTTGCCCTTTCAGGTCTTTAGAAAAGTTACCTGGGAAAGTATCAAGTTTTTTTGCTTTAGGGCCATCACCCAGTCCCTTATTACCGTGGCATGACTTGCAATTTTTATTGTAAAGCATTTTCCCAACTTTAAGATCAGCATCCCCTTTTGTAGGATTTTCCATTTTCTGATATTTAGTCGGAACTTTCCACTCTTTCGGTTTTTCCTGTAATACAATAAAAGATTGCATCACAACAAACAAAGCCAGTACAAAAGTACTCACTAACATAATTCTAAGTTTAGATTTCATAATTACCTCCATTAATTAAAGTTTAATAATATTTATATAGCATTAAGCATCTTTCTTTAACTTAAATAACTGACCAATTGTATAAATGTAATGCCCCCAAACTCCTGAAAGCATGATCATTAGCGTAATCATCATCCATTTAGGAGCTATCTCTGTCCACAGAGCACGATGGTCTTCAGAATAGGTATTAATTTTTTCAATACCCCACTTTACTGAAGATATTTTCTCTACATTTCCAAAAACGGAATGGTCTTCAATTCTTGCTACTACTGTAACTTTTCCGATTGTATCTCCAGGTAGTTCTGTAGGAAATTCCAACAAAGCCTTTCCTTCTTCCAAATAGCCACTGCCAATTGGTAATCGGGTAAACATGCGGGGCACATAAAAAAATACATCTTCGTCATTAATTTCTTCAATTCCTCCACTCTTGTTCAGCTTATACGCTTTTGCAACTATATACTTCTTTCCTTCTATTTCATCAAAACTTAAATCCAAGGAAATATCAATATAGCTAATCTCGCTTTCACTACCTTCAAATTTCTCGTTTCCATCAAATACAGCTTTAATATAAAAATAGCCATCATAATTTAAAGGAAATTTATAATCAGGAGCAATTCGAAGAACTGCTGTACCAGTCATATCTGTATATACCTCAGCAATTTTAACTGGTTCATCTTCATTTGTATAAAAACTTACAGGTACATTCGATACAGCTTCAGTATCTTCTTCTCCATCAAATGTAAACACTACAGTAAACTGCATGTTTCCGTCACTTTGCTTTAGATAAGACATATCTGAATATATTTCAAGTATTTCAACTTCCTCAGCCTCTGTCTCAGCTACCATAACAATTGTTGTAAAAAAACACAGAATAAAGAACAATTGTGATATATAATATTGATTTCTCATTTTTTCTTTTTTTTGCTTATTCACGCATTAATCCACGCTCATTTTCTTCGGCAAGCTCCGATATAGAAACTATTGGAACCAGTTTAGTTGCCAGCATAAATAACATACAAAATACCGCAACTCCGGCCATTGTTAATGACCATTCCACCCATGTAGATGAATAAGTTAGCCATTCAGACCTTGTATCCTGAATTGGAATGTAAGGAGTTTCAAGTGTTGGCACCACAATTAGAAAACGGTTAACCCAAAGTGCAATTACAGTTATTACTGCACTAATAGTAATATTACGTATGTTGCGAAAGCGACGGAAACCAACTACAACTATAGGTACTAAAACTCCTACATAATTTGCTAATATAAACAACCCATAGTAGTTTGTAAAAAGAGCATCAATTAATTTTTTGTCCATTTTTACTGAACCGTACCATTTGGTCAGATAATCGCTAAAAGTAAAATATCCGTAAAATGCACCAACAATAAGCAACAGAGTGCCAATATTAACGAAGTGTTTCAGGGTTATATACTCTTCTAAGTGATAAATTTCACGATATATCCACATAATTATAATTAACAGCCCTGTCCCTGAATAAACTGCTGCAATAACGAAATAAGGTCCGAAAATAGTACTATGCCAGCCTGGCTGAAGTGTAACACCAAAAATCCAGGCTAATACCGAATATACAATAATTGCAATTGCAATGATCATAGCAGCCATTATATTTTTAGATCTTTTTATGCGTGCTTTTTGTATGATAGTACCTTTATAGCCTAAAGAAAGAATTCTATAAATCTTCTTTCTCCATGGTTTAACATTCAGGTTTTTATAATCTCTAAGATAAGCAAAATCTTCAATAAATGACAAATAGAGAAATATAAAACACCCGATAATATCTGTAGAAATAGCAATTACGTCCCAGGTAATAGGAGACTGAATTCGAGGATAAATAATCAGATAATGTAACCTATCGAGACGTCCGATACAAAAGAGGATAAATACCGGACCAATCACCAGTGAAATAACTGTAATTAGTTCTGACATCCTTATAATTGGTTTTCTCCATTCTGATTTAAACAAATGTAAAACACCGGAAATGAGTGCTCCAGCATAACTTAATCCCATGAAGAAAATGAAATTAACTATATAAACTCCCCAAACTACATGATCGCGCATACCAGTAACAATATGGCCTTCGGTAATTTGAGTAACAAGTCCATATATTCCAAAAGCAAAAATCAATATGCAAATTAGGAAAATAAAGTACCATGATTTAGATGTGTTCTCAAGCTCAGGTGTAAACTCCTTCAATAACTGATCAACTTTCGAATTATTCATTGTCTTTTTGTTTGTTCATATACTGAGTATTTGAATACCTTTCCTTTACTTCCGGCTCAAGACCTTTAAAACCTCTTTCAACCGGGAATTTACGATTTACCGGAGGCAGATAATAAACTGAGGGTTGAGTACCTAATTCTTCAAGATACCTATAGCCACTTTTGTCTTTTAGTAATGTACTTAAACGTATAGTATCTGAGCCGTTTGTAACCGTATCTTCAAGTACATCTCCGAAATAAATAACACCCATAGGACATGCAGTAACGCAACGTGGCAATTTATTATTTCTGAGATTATCGGCACAAAAAACACATTTCCCAACTGTACCTTCAACAGGAGGAAAATTTGTTTCCGGCGAGTAAGGCCCTATTTCTTCTTTTGTTTTTTCTTCAACATGTGGCTCAGTCCAATTGAATACACGTGCTGAATATGGACATCCTGTCATACAGAACTTGCATCCTATACACCTTTGATTATCTACAAGCACAATTCCGTCGCTTCGTTTGTATGTTGCACCCACAGGGCAAACACTAACACACAAAGGACTGTCGCAATGAAAACAAGGACGAGGAAACCAATATGGTGCAGTAGCTTCAGAATCCTGTAAAAGATATAATTTTATCCACTCATGATCCTTGGGTAAATGATGGCCTTCTTGGCAGGCATCAACACATTTTCTGGCATTTTTGCACCTTGCCAGATCTATTACCATTACAAATTTCCTATTAGGCAATCCTTCTTTCGCTTCTTCACCAAGAGCAGGTTTTACAGTTTTATAACTTATTGAAGATTCATCAGCTTCAACCAGCTTACCTTCCGCTGTTAACAATTTAACTTTCTTCCCTGTTTTTTTTTCTATTTCTGAATCTGAAGCCAGCAATTCTCTGCTGCCTAATCCTGTTGCTAAACCTGCACCAATTCCAATTCCAATTTTAAGGAATTTCCTTCTTGACGATTCATTAGCTTTCTGCTTTTTGTTCATATTAAAACCTATTAGTTTGTTCTGTTCCAAAAAATTTAATTCATCAAAACCTGACTATGATATTGAAACCTAACAACCATCCTTCATCAGTCATATCATTTTGATTAAAAACAAAATTTTTCTGATTGATGATATTATCATATTGTGCTGCAAAAATCTGAAAAATATGCGTGCTGGTACTAACTTCCAGTCCAAAACCAAGGTTAGGTTTTGCCGGATATTCTTCAGTTCCCTTAATATCAAATGGATAATCATATTCGAAAATAAATGACAAATCATTAAGGAAATTGTATCGACCACCAAACGTCAAACCGGCTTTATCATTTCCTATTCCATTAGTTGTAGCAGTATCAACCATATTGAAATGTGAGTATGAGCCTGCAAGCAATATGGATATTTTATCTGTAACTTTTCTTGATACAATTAATTCATTAAAATAGCTAAACCGATTTGTGAAAGAATAGGTAGCACCGAAAAAAGTTTCATCCCTGCCATCAATTACCGCATTACCGAAGTATGTTATATCAACAGGAATCCGGCCAGATTTGGTTTGTTTCAAAAGCTTGACTTTCCAATTAAGTTCCTGCATTTTATTGTTCTTTTCAGTACCAAAACCCACGGTCAGCCAATCGCTTATACCATAATTCAGACCAAGCCTGATATTCGAGGGTGCATATATTCCATACAGGTCAGACATGCCATTTCCAAATGTTCCGAAACGGTGATGAATAATGAGTTGCAATGTTTTTGGATTTTGCATTAATGGTGTTTGATTATCTATCAATAATTCACCGTTCCAAGCAAAGCGTACAGGTTTATCATCCACAGGTTTTTTCTTTGGTTTTTCACCTTGGGCAAATGTTGATACAGAAAATAATATACTTAAAATCAACAAAATACTTATACTGTTAGCTATTTTTTTTTTCATTTCTAATAGATTTTAATTAAAGCTTATTTAATTATCCAGTGCACCTTCTTCAATCCATTGTAGAATTAATGCTCTGTCAGGTGGCGAAACGTCGTTTGCTGTACCATGTCCTTCATTTATTTTCATAACAATTATACTTTCCGAAGGATTGTCTACATCAACTAAATTTCCACTGCTGATGCTGTTGTATGAATTTCCAATTGTCAAATCAGGCGATACTGCACCGCTGTGGCAACTAGTGCATGATGCGTTTTCGAAAATAGGAGCTATTTGTTCTGAAAAACTAACTGGATCGGTTTGCTGAAGGTCCATTGGTTGAACAGTTTCATATTCGCAAGAATACAAAGCAAAGCAAATTATTGCATAAACAAATCCATTGATTAAATAATTTTTTTTCATAATAAATTTCAATTGATTATTACATTATTTATACAGGTTTATATCTACATATTTATTATTTGAAAATCCTTAAAAGGATACAAAATTTTTGCTTTAAAAATACATAGACAAGGATTTTACTCCTTGCCAATGCAAAATTATCTATGTATGTTAAAACATTTATACTGTAATCCAAAAATATACAGTTGCCATAGATTAATTAAATACTTCAATTGAATTTTGTAGAGCAGCCATTGAATATGCGGTATTGTGAATTCCGAAACTGCCGTCTTCTGCTCCAAGAGCTACCCAGTTGAACAGAGCACCAGCTTTGTTATGAGTAGTAACTTCACCTGAAATAGCTTCGTACATTTCATCCTCTTCAACCCACTCTATCAATCCTTCTGCTAATAATAAGCTTGTTAAGGTATCATATATTGTATGATAATCAGTTTGAACACCTCGGTAATCAAAATCATCATCAAAATCGGTATGACATACAGCACATGCGTCCTCGCTTGCTTCAAAAGTATGATTTCCTTCGTTTGTATGACAAGTTACACAACCGTTGTCGATAGTACTAGCATGTACTGAGTTGGTATAAGCTACAGAACCTGGAATTTCGAATAATCCAGCACCAACGTAAACATTAGTTTGAGGTCCGTGGTGTGGGCCAAAATGACTTGCTATTGTAAGGTCGCCAGTTCCATCAATTTCTATTCCGTATTCACGAAGTCTGGATTGGTGACAGTTAACACAAAGATTACCGGTTCCTATATTAACTTCAACTCCAACACTATATTCTCCACTAAGTGTAACCGCCTCAACAGTATTAATAGCATAATCATCCATTGTGAATGCTTGGTGAATAGGATGGCATGTTCTACATCCAACAGGGGTTGGAAAAGCAGCACCTGTTACTTCCTCGCCAGCAATAAGTTGCATAAAACCTTCATGAGCATGACATTCTGCACAACTTGAGCTTGAACCTCTTGCATAAGAATCTCCGCTACCATGCCCAGATTCTGTCCACTGTAAAATTTTGGTTTTCAGGTCCATTGTTTCGTTGTGGCATGTAAGACAGTTTGCAGTACCATCCTCACCATCCATTCCAGCTTGTCCAGCTGGTCCATCATCTCCAGTACAGCCTACAATGTATAAGCTAAAAAATGTAATAGCTAAAAAACTGAAGAAATAATAACTTTTAAACTTTTTCATAATCTAATTTTTAGTTAATAATAATTTAAAATCAATATACTCTACCTGCATTTATAGTGCAGTTTTTATTAAACAAAACGATGTCAATGTTAATCATAAAAACCTCATGAAGCAAGAAAATTAGTTGACAATTATCACATTAATAATGATAATAATATGTGTATTACATATTTTATTTTGTAATATTAATATTTTTTATCATATTTTTGTTGATATATATCAATGAGAATAAATTATTATATATATTTGTACTTAAAATTTATAAATTATTAATGTTGTAATGAACTAATAAAATGAGACACCATATAAGGTTTTTTAATTTTTTTGAATATTACATCCTTAACTATTACATTATTGTATGGAAGATATGATTTCAACTAATTGCATAGATTGTGATCTGAAATGTGATATTTTCAAGCATCTATCTGAAAATGAACTTAATTTGGTTAATAAAAATAGATTTGAAACTAATTATCGGGCAGGAGATACAATTATAAAACAAGGTTCGCCAATTTCATATGTTGCATTTTTAGTAAGCGGCTTTGCAAAAATCTACATTGAAGGAAATAGTGGGAAAGAATTAGTCCATGCAATTTCAAAACCTGTAACAATGTTAAACGGACCGGGTCTGTATTACGGAGAAGTTTCACGCTACTCTGTTTCAGCTCTTTCTAATATGAAGGTATGTTATATCAACAAAAACGATTTTAAATCCTTGGTTTTCAACAATCGTGATTTTTCGGACGGATTTATAAAAGAGTTCTCAAGAAGAGCAACCAATACCTTGAATCGTTTTTACGAACTATCGCAAAAAAAAGCCATTGGCAGAGTAGCAGATGGTCTGTTGTATTTATCGAGAACTATCTTTAAAGAAAAATCGTTTGATGCATTATTGTCGAGGCAGGAACTGGCAGATTTCACTGTTACTTCAAAAGCTTGTATGATAAGAATTCTAAAAACATTTAAAGATGATGGAATAATTAAATCTAATGGCAATGAATTTGAGATATTAGATATAGATATGCTTGAAAAAGTAAGCCGTTTTGGATAACTCTGTGCAAATAATAAGATTTTTTCACATAGTACATTTTTCCTCTTCATAATTAAATTCAGTTTAAATAGTTATTCCTTTAGTTGTTTCAATCGAAACAATTCCGATAGCTATTGGACTCGTTACTTTTTTATCATTAAAAAATTAAAGAAAAAACAATATTATATCAACAATTGGAATTCCTGGAGTAAAGTTCATTTTAAAAGAGTTTTAACCAATAGAATTGGTAGATTTACAAACCATTGAAATTAGCATTTTTTGCAATTTTGAAAGTGCGAAACTTGAATTAACTAACTTATTAAACTGTGTATATAAATTCTGCGATCTTATCATGACTATAAATGAAAAGCTCTCTTTAAAATAGATCGGCAAATTTGTATTTTCAAAAAAGACCCTGCGATTGATAAATAATGCCCTCCTCGCAGGTTCTTTTTTTCATTAACTAATTAACAAACTATTGCTCAAATTTCATATTTAAATTTGGCTTAACAGCATGAGCAATTGCTGCATTATTAAAAATAGCTAAACCAAAAGCTATTTCTTCTTCAATATTAAATACTACATCGTCCTCATCGCCTGTGTCTAATTTTCGAGTGAATTCGCAAACCCAGCCAGTTCCTGTATGGATTGCACGAATATCAATATCAGCTCGGCCCAAAGTGAATGCTCTTGTTGTAACACTTGGGAAACGTTTTACACCAGTTCCTTGTTCATATCCACCTGTTGAAGGATCTATTGTACCACCATCATAAGTTAATACACCAAAGTTATCAACGGCAGTTACCATTTTTGCCGTTCCATCGTCTATATCATCTTGGCTAATCCAGTAGTAATCAGTTTTATCAGGTATAATATACAATGGTACACTTACGTCAGCAACACCATTATTTAAAGTTTGTGAATTTCCAGAATATCCACCTTGTCCGGTTCCATCTCCATGTCTTCCATTTGCAGAAGATCCGGTAGGATCAGCATAGTTCATCATTTGATCATCAACCTGTCCAAGATACGTTCCTCTTACACGTTTCCAATGCCACATATCAATTTTTTCACCATCAACAAGAGTATAATGTCTTGTATGTTTGTCTTTTGGATTCTCCAGAGTCAAATTTTGATGACAGACTGCATAGCAAGTTGAAGCATTGAAACCAGATACTTCACCAATAGGGAATAAAAATGCAAATTTATCTTCGTAAAATTTGTCATTATCGTGGTTAGCATATTTATGTTCACCTTTCCACAAATTATCATCAGCATCGAAATACCAAGATTGTCTGTCTTTACTATCATCAGCATCTTCCCATTCTAATAAAAAATAAATGTCAGTTCCTGAATAGCCTGCACGCATTGTATAGTCATAAGTTTCTCCTGTATATGGATCAAACAATCCTAGATCTTCCTCAATACCTTCACCATCGCCATTCAAATAAGTTCCTCTTGCTGCTAAGTTTGGAACTTCAGTAGTTCCAACCAATTTTTGAGCTTCAGCCCACATATCATCTACAGTACCATCTAAGGTTGGAGCTTCAGAAAACTTTTTCACAAGAAGTTCTGTTGAACTTTCACCCGGATCAACTACTGGGTCATCATCATCATCAGAGCAGCTTGTTATAAACAATGAGGCACTCAAAAAAAGAATGGTTGTTAAAAACACATAATACTTTTTCATACTTAATAATTTAGTTTATTAAAAATTTAATTGCATGCCTGCATTCAAATAATATGCCTACAAAAGATAAAAAAAATAGAGCAATGGCATGATAAGCTCAATGTTTCGGTATGAAAGGAAAAAATAATTTATTCTTTTATATTATTTTTTTTTACGGAATTAAAAGAAACAAAAAAGCGACTAAATTTCGTCGATATTGACGAGTTTTTGTCGCTCAAATATTCCAATTTAAGGGTACTGAAAATAGAATTCTATTCACACTGTACAATTTCCAAAACAGTTCAAAATTAAAAACTTCAAAAGGGAAAATTACAAATCAAATTTAGTTATCTTCGATTTAAGTGTTGATGCAGGAAGCCCTAATAAATCTGCAGCTTTCGATTTGTTCCAACGAGATTTGTCTAATGCACTGAGAATAGCACTTTTTTCAACTTCTTCAAGAATATCATTTAATGACTTTTCGTTGAAAGTGAAATAAGTGGGCTTGAATCCCGGAAATTTAATTTCATATGGAATTATACTATCATCAATTTTATTTTCCATACTTAAAAGTGTCAAACGTTCGGCTAGATTACGTAATTCTCTCACATTACCCGGAAAAGGATACTTTTTCAAAACCTCAAACACTTCGTTATCAATTTGTTTCTCACTATCGTTAGAAAAAATGGAAACAAAATGCTTTGTCAATTTAACAATATCGCCGGGTCTTTCACGTAATGGTGGCAAGTTTATTGGAAAAACATTCAATCTATAGAATAAGTCTTCTCTGAATTCCCCATCATCAACCATTTTTCTAAGGTCCCTTTTTGTTGATGCAATAAGCCTAATATCAATTTTTATAATCTTATTCCCTCCTACCCTTTCAATTTCTCTTTCTTCAAGAGCCCTTAATAGCTTGACTTGCAAATCTAAAGGAACATCATCAATATCATCGAGATAGAGTACTCCTCCATTTGCTATTTCAAATTTTCCAGCCTTATCGGCAATAGCACCGGTAAATGCACCTTTTTCATGCCCGAAAAGCTCCGACTCAAATATTTCTCGGCTTAAAATAGCACAACTTACCTTTATCAATGGCTTTTTGCTTCTATCACTATTATAATGAATAATATTTGTAAGCAATTCCTTTCCTGTTCCGGTTTCGCCAACGAGCAGCACACTTGTTGATTTTTGTGCAACTATCTTAACCAAATTAAAAACATCTAAAATATGTTGGCTGGCTCCGATAAATGATGAAAAATCGTAGTCGCGCTTCAACTTTATTTTTAGTGTTCTATTCTCATCTTTTACCTGTTTAAGCTCATTGATATGTTCTAAAATCATGAGCATTTTTTTATTGTCGAAAGGCTTTTCTATATAATCGTAGGCTCCAAGTTTCATTGCATCAATAGCTGTAGAAACTGTGGAATATGCAGTCATTAAAACTACATAGATATTTTGATTATATTTTTTTATTCTTTTCAGAAATTCTATACCATTAACCTCTGGCATGTTTAGGTCGGTTATGACAATGTCTGGCAACACATTTTGCATTTGCATGAGTGCTGAATTAGCGTTTGCAAACTCGTAAACTTCAAAGCCGAAATCTCGTAATTCGTCGGCAAGAGAAACTCTTATAATTCGTTCATCATCTACAACATATATCTTCATAAATTAATTAATTTGAATGACTATTCAATTCAATTACAAATTCAGTGCCCAAGCCTACTGTGCTCCTAAATCGAATTTCTCCGCCATGTTCTTTTATCAGATTGAAAGTTACAGACAAACCCAAGCCAGTACCTTTTCCTACACTTTTTGAGGTATAAAACGGATCAAAAATTTTCTTTTGAATATCTTTAGGGATTCCATTGCCATTATCCATAACATGCACAAAACATTTGTCGGAAATATTTTTGATTTCTATTTCAATTTTCCCATCAATAGATGGATCTTTCTCCTTTCTTTCAGTAATAGCATCTACACTATTAAATATTAAATTAACAAATACTTGTTCTAAGTGGTTAGAACTTCCTTTAACAAAATTTTCTTTGTCTGATACTATCTTTATAGGAATATTGCTAGTTTGTAATTTAAATTTTGTAAGTAGAATGGCTTTTTCAATAATCAAATTTAAATTTACTTTTTCGAGCACAATTTCTTGCTTTCGACTAAAGCTCAATAAGTGCTTCACTACTTTTTCTATTTTTTCAATAGCTTCATTTATAAGTACAATATATTTGGCATTTTGCTCAATATTCTTTGGGTTTTTAATGATTCTGTTAATACAGTTTTTTATTCCTGAAATTGGATTATTTATTTCGTGAGCAACACCGGCCGAAAGAGTTCCAAGAGAAGCAAGTTTCTCTGCCTGAATCAATGCTATTTCTGTTTCTTTTATCTCTAAATAACTATTTTTCAATCGGATAAGCATTTCAGAAAATTTTTCGACTAACATATCTAATTCATCATCAATTGTATAATTGAATGGAATTTTTACTTTAGATAATTGAATATTGTAATCTTCCGAATCTATATGTCCCAAATCAATTACCTGAGCTTTTTGACTAATTTTTTTTATTGGAGAAGTTATTATATATGAAAAGAAAAATGCTCCTAATAGTCCAAAAACGAAAAATGAAATTATCATGATAAGCAATTTGTTCGATGCTTTTATCATTTCTTGCTGAATGTGTTCTTCGGCTATTCCAATTCTTACAACTCCTACCTCGCCATTTAAGATTGGATAAGCAATATCTCGAATTACCGGATATTTATAATTTTGAGTTTTTATAACCTTTATATTATACTCGCCCGATTTCAATGAATTTATTTTTAGCAAACTTCCCGGAATTTTTGTGCCATACGATTGTGCGACTAATTCTCCAGAATTATTTAAAATAAAAATATAAGATATGCTTGGATCGCTCTGTGTAATATCATCAAATATTTTATACAAGCTCAATCTGTCATCGTAAACAATTGGTGTTAAAGCCTTTTCAGAAACAATTCTGGCTAACACCTTGCATCGTTTGTCTATTTCTTTTTCGAATGAAGTATAGACAGAAGACCACAACAGATATATGTTGGTTGATCCAAAAACAACAATTATGAGGGTCGATATTATAGCAAATTTCCAAAAAAGTGGAATGCTAATTACTTTTTTCTGACGAAGCATTTTCAATATATTCTTTTAATTGAAAAACACTATTATATATAGAATCGTCAACTGTAACAAATCTATTAATATTAAGCTTTTCCAAAATTGCATTTCCTATACTATCTTTGTGCATATCAAGAAAAACCTGCTGATATCTATCGAAACAGCTATTTGTAATCGATTTTGGGCTTACTATGGGCGGCATTCCAAATTCCTCAGATTTTTCAATTATCATAATATTTTTTACTCTATCGGGATTATGAGATGAGAGATAATCAAAAATCAAACCATGAACAGATGCTCCATCTATAATCCCACGATTTACCATTTGAATTGAAATATCATGTCCATATGTGAAAATTGTCTTCTGAAAAAAACTTTCTTCCTTTTTCTTTAGCTCAAATAGTTTCTTTTTTGGGTACAGTCTGCCTGTGTTCGATAGCGGATCAGTAAAAGCAAAACTTTTGCCCTCGAAATCTTTGAACTTTTCAATTTTAGAATCTTTGTGAGCAATTATATAGGCATTGTAAAAGGTTTTATTCTCAATTTCAGGTGCAACTAACAGTCTGATTTCACTCTTTTTGTATTCTTCGACATAGGCACCCGAACAAATAAATGCAAAATCTACTTCAGAATTTTCTAAAAGAGAATTTACTTCTTCGTATGTTTTTTTTTGCTTTATATAGATTGGAAATCCAACTTTTTTTGAGATATATTTCATTAAATCGCTATAGTAGATATGTGTTTCTTTTGGCGATGTCATCGATGCTATTGCGATATAAACAGATTTTGAACCTATGACAGTTGTATCTGACTCTGTGGCATTTACTTCGGAAAAATCTACAGTATTTTTTTTATTACTATTCGTACAAGATATTCCAAAAATCATCAGTACTATATATAAACTCCATTTCATAATTTTTCATTTAAAAATGGGAAAATACTAAAATATTTGAAAATTTCAACAGTCGGATTAGACTTTAAGGAAATTAATCCAATAGAATAAGTCAAATTAATTCTGGATTACCACAAAATGCAAACCTATGAGTGTAGCCAAAATAATTTAAAATATGTAGCAACTTGTGTGAATAATATTTTATACAATGAGTTGTCTTTTTAAAAGTTTATGAGCGAAATGGCAGTATTTCTTAAAAATAGCACTTCTGAGTTTACGATAAAAATATTTCTAAATTAGTAACTAATCAGTGTATGACAATAAATTGTATCATGCTAAACTAAAGCAAAATAAATAATATAAGCGCAAAGGTCGCTATGTAAATCGTAATTTTTCGCAAAGAAAAAATATTCAATAACTTAGCGTTCTTTGCGGTTAAAATAAACTTCAATAATCATAAATTCAGCACTTTAAACACACTGATTAGATACCAAAATTATTCGATTTTACAAAGAAACAATCCTGGAACATTCCAATGAAACAATAGGCATTTTCGAGAGTATCAACATTCATTGTAAATGTTGCTATAAACCAAATTTTTATTCAATAAAATTCAAATTTCAATCTGATTTTTCAGACTAATAATTCTACGAAATAATCTCAAATCCGGTATATTTTTGCAAGACTTTTGGGATTTTTATTCCTTCGGTTGTTTGATTGTTCTCCAGAAGGGCGGCAACTATTCTGGGCAATGCCAAAGCACTTCCATTAAGAGTATGTGCCAATTTTGTTTTCTTTCCGCCTTCTTCTTTGAATCTGAGTTTTAGCCGATTTGCCTGATAGTTTTCAAAATTTGAAACAGAACTTACCTCTAGCCATTTTTTTTGTGCTGCTGCAAAAACTTCAAAATCGAACGTAAGTGCCGAGGTAAAACTTAGGTCGCCTCCGCAAAGTTTTAGCAGTCTGTATGGAAGTTCTAATTTCTCAATCAATTTGGAAACATATTTCACCATATCTTTAAGAATTTCGTACGACTTTTCAGGATGAGCAATAGTTACAATCTCTACTTTATCGAACTGGTGCAAACGATTTAGCCCTCTCACATCTTTTCCATACGAACCCGCTTCGCGTCTGAAACATGGCGAATATGCAGTATTTTTTATCGGAAAATCATTTGCACTCAAAATTACATTTCTGTAAATATTTGTAATAGGAACTTCGGCGGTTGGAATTAAATAAAGATTATCGGCTCCAACATGATACATTTGACCTTCTTTGTCGGGCAATTGGCCTGTCCCAAAACCAGAATCTTCATTTACTAAAACTGGAGGTTGAATTTCGGCATATCCATTATTTTGTGCTTCGTCAAGAAAAAAATTGATTAGAGCTCTTTGCAATTTTGCTCCTTTTCCTTTATAAACAGGGAAACCTGCACCGGTAATTTTATTTCCTAATTCAAAATCTATTATATCATATTTTTTTGCCAAATCCCAATGAGCTAAAGGATTTTCGCACATTTCTGGCATTTTCCCACCAGTTGCAATTTCTGTGTTATCTGCTTCGCTATTGCCTCTTGGGACGCTTTCGTGAGGAATATTGGGGATGAGTGTTAAAAAATCATGAAGTTTTTTTTCAACAATTGGCAATTGCTTGTTCAAATCTTTCGACAATTCTTTTAATTCAGCAGTTTCCGCTTTTGCTTTATTTGCTTCTTCAATTTTACCTGATTTGAATAATTGACCAATTTGTTTCGATGAGCTATTCAGTTTCGATAAAATCTCATCTAACTTTTGTTGTGTCGATTTTCTTTGCAAATCTGCTGCAATCACCTCATCAAAAATTCCCTCTGCATTGAAATTTTTGATTGATAGTCGTTCAATTAATAATTCTTTATTGTCGAGGATAAATTTTACTGTAAGCATAATTTTATTTCATTAAATTCTTGACAAATCTCTAAACTGAATATTGCAAATTCAAATTTAAACAATTTGACATGTATTTTTCTATAATTGAAGAAATTACAAGAATTATCCTAAATAAAAAAATCTCCTGCTATGACAAGTCTATTATCAATACAGGAGATTTTTTATTCTGAATAAGTTATTCTTTATTCTGTTTGCTCTTAATTTTCGGGGGTTTCAACTTTTTCTTCAACAACTTCTTCGGTAATTTCATTTTCTACAATTACTTCTCCTTCAACCGTCGAATATATAGGCTCAATTGAAACATAAGATCTATTATTTCTTCTTTTTCTAAATTCAACAATACCATCTGTCAAAGCAAAAAGAGTATGATCTTTTCCAATTCCAACATTAACATCAGGATTGTGTTTTGTTCCTCGTTGACGAACAATAATGTTACCAGCTCTGGCAAACTGACCACCATAAATTTTTACACCAAGTCGTTTACTTTCCGACTCTCTTCCGTTTTTTGAACTACCAGCTCCTTTCTTATGTGCCATTTTATTTTGTGTTTAAGATTTTACATTTAAAACTTACGATACAATTTCAGCAATTTGAATATGACTGAGATACTGACGATGCCCGTTTAACACTTTATATCCTTTTCTTCTCTTTTTCTTGAAAACTTGAACTTTGTCTCCTTTCATATGCGAAAGAATTTTTGCCGATACTTTTGCACCATCAATAGTTGGTTGTCCAAGCTTGACATCTCCGTCGTTGTCTATCAATAAAACTTTCTCAAAATCAATTTGCTCGCCTGCTTCCGCATCGATTCTATGAACAAATATTTTGCTGTCTTTTTCAACTTTAAATTGTTGACCTAATATTTCTACAATTGCGTACATCTCAATAAAATTTCAATAATAATTTGGGAGTGCAAAAGTATATAAATTAATTTTTAAAACAATTTTTATTTAATTATTTTTTTATTTCATAAAATTAAACAAATCTATGAAGTAATTTTTTCTGCCTGCAAATTTAAAACATTAAACTTATTAAAAAGAAAATTGAACAAAATTCTCAAAGCTTATATAATGCAGATTAAAATGTAAGTCTGAATTAAAAATATACTGAAATGCTAAAATTATTACTACTTTTACTAATGAAATATTTTATATTGAACTATCTATATTACTGAAAATTAGAATAAATAAATATTCAGAAAATGAAAAAATTATACCATTACATTATTGTAATTTTCATTACAACTTTCATCTTTTTTCTATCAAATACCGCATTTACGCAAAATGTTTCAATTGGTAACGATTCTATTGTAAATCAACATATACCGATAGAGCCATATTACGGATATACTTATAGCCAAATAATTTATCCTCAAACAAGTATAGAAATATCAGGTACAATTTTCTCCATAATTTTCGAATATTCTGGCTCAATTTGGACTGATTCAATAAATGTTTATATGGGGACTACAGAAAAAGACACATTTGAAAATCATACTGATTGGATTTCAATTTCTGCCCTAAATCCGGTTTTTTCGGGATTTGTTTCCACATCACAAAATATGATGAAAATTGTTTTCGATAGTCCTTTTTATTACAGCAATGTGTCGAATTTAGTTATTGCAATAGATGAAAATACTACTGGTTGGCACTTAAACACTGACGAATTTTTATGTAGTCCTTCTAACATTGGAGCTCAAAGTATATATTATTATAGCGACAATACAAACCCAAATCCCGATTTACCTCCCGATGGAAATTTAGTAGAATATTTTGCCAATGTGCAATTATCATTCGATCCCGAATATTGCTATTCTCAGGCAAATAGTTCCGTAGATTCTGAAATTGATGAAGTTGTTTTTAATACTTTATCGAATAATACTGCCGGAATCTGTGCAACATATTCAGATTTTACCTACATGGTAACAGATTTATTTCCATTAAATGAATATAATTTGAATATCACAATTGGCACTTGTGGCGGAAATTACAACAAAGGAGGCAAAGTTTTTATTGATTGGAACGGAAACGGAAATTTCTATGATCAGAATGAAGAAGTCGCAATATTAGAATTGGTTAATCCCACAACTACATATAATAAAAATATTGAAGTTCCGGTTTCGGCAATTTCAGATTCCTTACGAATGCGCATAGTTGTGGCAGAAATTGGAGGAAATGCAAATTTCAACTCAGTTTCAGAAATTTCTCCTTGCGGAAATTATTCCTGGGGCGAAACAGAGGACTATACCTTATATATACATAGCCCTTCTTCAAATGACGCAGGCGTTTCAGCATTAGAAGATTTGCCAATGTTTACTGGCAATTCGGACATACTGATTTCTTTAAAGAATTATGGATTAAGTACATTAAATTCAGCAACAATAAATTGGTCAGCAGATGGAAATATAGGCGTTCCATTTTACTGGAATGGGAATCTATCAGCTGGAAACCAAGAAGATAGTATAAATATTGGTTCCTATAATTTTAATTCAATTTCACATAATATTCAAATCTGGACAAGCTCACCAAATGGTATTAGCGATGAAAATTTGCTGAATGATACACTCTCTGAAATTTTGAATTTTATTATTATTGATGAAATAAATAATTTTCCTTTTACAGAAAGTTTCGAAACCGGAATAGGAAATTTCCTTCAATCAAGTGAAGACGATTTTGATTGGACATTAAATTCAGGAACTACGCCTTCATTAAATACAGGTCCCGATACTGCATTTTCAGGCAATTTCTATTTTTATACCGAATCTTCTTCACCTCGTATCTTTGGCGATGAAGCCTCTTTGCTCACATTGTGCGATTTTTCATTATTAAGTTCACCTCAAATTAGCTTCAATTATCATATGCTCGGTGCCGGAATGGGAATTCTGCATATCGATATAAATGATGATGTATGGACAAATGATGTATGGAACATTTCTGGCAGCCAGGGAAGTAGTTGGGAATTCGCCGAAATTGATCTTTCAAATTATGCAGGCATTGACAATCTAATTATCAGATTTCGGGCTACAATAGGCGATGGTGTGAACGAAACCTGGCAAAGCGACATTTCGATAGACAATATCAAGATTGTTGATAATATAGCCTTAGATGTTGGTATTACAGCCATTCTTAATCCTCTGGAAATTGAAATTGTTGACGATATTATTCCGGTAGAAATTGTAATTACAAATTTTGGAACAGATACAGTTAGTTCCATTTTACTAAAATATCAAGTTAATAATGGAACAATAGTTTCTCAAAATTGGACAGGTATTCTGGCAAGTTTAGATTCTGATACTATCACAATGCCAAATTTAGTGATTCCTGGAGGATTTAACACTATTTGTGCTTCGGCAGAAATGTTAGGCGATTCGGCATTTTACAACAATGAATTTTGCAAAGACTTTTTCGCTCAACCTCACTACGATGCCGAACTTTTGTCAATTGAATTTCCTTCCTCGGGATGTGGACTTGGGCAAGAAAACACAATTATTAAAATAAGAAATAATGGAGAGGAAATCAATGGAGGATTCATTGCGGGAATGAGTATTGATGGTGCTCCTGCAATAATAGAACCTATAACTGCCATAGTTCTACCTGGCGAAATTTATTATCATACTTTTAGCACATCTATTGATTTGAGTACAATTTCGGAAATAGATTTCGAAATTACTACATTTATTTTTTTAGCTAATGATCCAATTTTTCAGAATGATACCCTACAAAAAACAATTACTTCATACCTGAACCCAACTGCTCCATCAGCCTCAAATTATAATATTTTTTCAGGACAAACTGCAACCATAGAATTGCTGCCAAACGATCCTGAAATTTCTCATTTATGGTATAGCGGCATTGACACTTCATTTCTGCAAATTACAAACATATTTGAAACTCCAATACTTTTATCTACAACAGAATATTTTGTTCAAGCATCGAGAACATTTCCCAACATTCTTAGCACAATCTTTTCGGCCAACAACGACCACCATGGTAATATGTTTGATATTTCGATAATTAATAGCATAATTATTAATGGATTTGATCTAAATATTGATGCAGGTGAAACTACAATTGAAATATACTATAAAGCTGGCACATATTTAGGTTTTGAGACAGATGCCACAGCATGGACCTTTTTAGAAAGCCAAGCTATCACCGGTCTTGGTACAGATGTTCCGGCTCATATCGACATAAGCAACTTGTTTTTGAATGCAGGAGAAACTTATGCTTTATACATAAGTTCGACCAATTCCATTGAGATGAATTATACAACTCTATCAAGTTTAGAAACTTTTGCAGACGAAAACTTGCAAATTACTACTGGTGCAGGGAAAGAATATCCATTTGGGCAGACATTTTCGCCACGCCGATGGAACGGAACAATTTATTATACTTCATTGAATAATTGTCAAAGCAATTTGGTTTGCGATACTGTTTTTGTTTCTGTACCAACTAACGACCTTAGCATTGTGGCAGCTAACTCACCAACTACAGGCTATAATTTAACAAACTCTGAAATGGTGAATGTAGAAATAGCAAATTTTGCTTCAAATCCTGCCAGCAATTTTATTGTAATATATTCCATCAACGATACTATTATAGTTAGTGAAACCGTCAGCGATACAATTTTGCCAATGGATACCCTCGATTTCTACTTCTCAACAATTGCCGATCTTTCTGTAAATCAAGTTTATAATTTTTCAATTTATACATCATTGCCTGGCGACCAAATAAACAATAATGATACTTTATCCTTTACTGCAGAAAACATTTTGTATCTGCCAGGCGAAACTTGCGAAATACCATATATTTTAAATCTACCGGTAATTAATTTTCAGGGCACTACCGAAAATTATGGAGACGACTTCGAAAATTTAGATTGTGGAGGAACTTGGCTCAACGGCGATGATATTGTTTATGAATTTGTAGTATCAGATTCCGGCGCTTTAAGTGGCTCTGTTGTTGGAGATTGGGCGGGGATGGTAATATTAGATGATTGTCCAGAAAATTATTACAATTGTATTAGCTCTGCATATGGATATAATGGTGGCTCTTTCGAGAATATTGCAGTTTTTCCGGGAACGTATTATGCTATTGTATCAAGCTATCCTGCACCACAATCTACTGATTTTATTTTGAATTTAACTTTAGATACCGACTCAATAATTTTTGGATGTACAAACCCAATTGCCTTTAACTATAATCCGAATGCAAATGTTGATGATGGCAATTGTTGGATTACTGAAGCAGGAGAAAGTTGTTCAAATTCTTTTATCTATGGAAATGTAAATGAACCCGCAGTTAGTAATTCAATATCTCCTTATTATTTATGGTGGTATAGTTTTACGGTAGATGGAATTTATTCAAATGTTGTGGTTTCTTTGTGTGGCTCCAATTATGACACTCAACTTCAAATTTGGGAGAATTGCAGCGATTCAAATTACATTGCCCACAATGATGACTTTTGTTTACTACAATCCGAAATTGTATTCGACACTTTATTTGCAGGAACTTATTATGTGAAAGTTTATGGATATAATAATTCATCAGGCGATTTTACTCTATCAATTACAGGCGACACAATTTCTATCGATGTTCTTGGTTGCACCGATTCAAGCGCAGACAATTATAATCCAAATGCAACAATCGATGATGGTTCATGTACCTACACGAACATAGTTCCTTGGTTTTTTGCTAATACAGGTATTATTCATAATATTATTATTCCTGAAACAGCAGCCTTAACTATTGATGGGAATCAAATTTCGATTGGTGATTATATTGGTGTATTTTATGATTCGTTGGGATTTTTGGCTTGTGGTGGTTTTTCTATGTGGGCAGGAACATCAATTGTGTTACCCACTTATGGCGAAAGTCTCGGGAATGATGGTTACTCTCAAAACGAAGAATTCAAATGGAAAATTTGGACTCCAAATAATAACATGGAGTATGACGCTCAGGCAACATACAATACAAACAATTACCCAAACTCTAACACCTTCGCTACAAATGGCTTAAGTGGATTGGAAGAACTACTTGCATTTTCATACCAAACTCAATCTGTTCAGATAGATTCGGGCTGGAATTTATTTTCAACATATATTGATCCATTTGAACCAACTTTAGATAGTATTTTTGGAAATATTCTTCAAGAACTTGAAATAATAAAAGACCAGTTTGGCTTGGTTTTTTGGCCACAGTTTAATGTAAATAGTATTGGGAATCATATTATTGGCAGAGGCTATCAAATAAAAATGAATGCGACTACAAGCACTATAATTATTGGAAATGCTGTGGAGCCGCAAAACACTCCAATTTCATTAAATCAGGGTTGGAGTATTGTTGGCTATTTGCGACAATCGGAAGCTTCAATTAGCTTGATGTTCAATTCAATAGCAACAAACATTCATATTGCTAAGGATGAAAATGGAGAAGTCTATTGGCCTATTTATTCAATTAATAATATTGGAAATATGAAGCCGGGCGAGGCATACCAAATTAAAATGATCAATTCAAGTATTTTGGTTTACCCTAATTAGAGTCCCTATTTAGTAATTCTGACTTTTACCTAAACCCAGCTCGTGCGGATTTGCAATCCATACGTCAAAGAACACGTGCTAAGCTAAATTGTTAAGAAATATATTTATCTTTGCTAAATGTCTGATAAATATAAAATGTACGAACCTGACAAAGAATATTTTATCACTATGACAACTGTTGGCTGGCTATATGTTTTTACTCATAAAAACCATAAAATGGCAATTGTAGATTCACTTAAATATTGTCAGAGAAATAAAGGCCTGGAAATTTATGGATGGGTTTTAATGCACAGCCACTTACATTTGATTTGCAGTGCAGCAGAAGGCTTTTGTCTTTCAGATATTTTGCGAGATTTTAAGAAATTCACATCGAAAAAGATAATTGGGCAAATAAAGAACGAACCGGAAAGTAGAAGGGAGTGGCTTTTGCCATTATGCAAAAATATTGTGAGCACTTAAAACGTGAGCAGAAGTATAAACTCTGGCAAGATAGTAATCATGCAAAGGTGATTTATACTAATGATTTTTTTATGAGAAACTAAATTACATTCATCAAAATCCGGTGCAAGAAATGATAGTACAAGAACCGCAGGATTATTTATTTAGTTCTGCACTAAATTATGCGGAATTGCCTAATTTGATAGAAATTATTGTAGAAATGTCTCAACTGAAGACTTACGTTTAAATCTTTGGGTTCTATCTATTTTGGACGAACGGATTGCAAATCCGCGCTAGCAGGGTGGTTTTATTAATTTCTTTAGGATAAAAGATAATTTTAATATCGACATGTATTCAAATCCAACTAAAAATAATACTAATGATTAAATTTTCTTCAAAGTTTATATGGATCTTTTTTGTTTTACTTGTTTCATCCTGTAGTTGTTTTTATGAATCTGAATTTGATAAAGAAAAACAAATAATTGATAACTATCATCGTCAGTTATTAATGGATGCTGGTAAACTTTTTTTCTTTATTCCCCAAAAAGAAATTGCTAATCTATATCCAAGCCTAGATACAGTCATGAATTGTGATGCTAGGCAAGGAGATAAAGTTTTGTTTTTCGATTCAGATGGAAATATTGTATACCAATGTAAAATATATTCTAATAAAAAAGATTGTGCGATTAAAATACGATGTCTGAATTTAAATAGTGGCGAATATTATATTTCTTCCTTATCTATGAATAATATTAAAGGATTTAGCAATGATGAGTTTTCTCATTTTTTGATAATATCATCATCAAATCAGTAGTTAGATAGAAATGGCACTTTCTGGTTATTGAAACAATAGAAAGCTCTCTTTAGTGCGAGCTTAAAGCATCCCAGCTATCGCGGATTTGTAATCCGTGCGTCCAACAACACAAAACCACCCTTAATTGTAAAAAATAATTTTTACCTTTGCTAAACCCCAGCTATCGCGGATTTGCAATCCGTGTGTACAATAACTCGAAAATCAGAGAAAGCTTATTATTAACTTCAAGTACCCGACACTGACTATTTAAACAAATTTAATGATACAAAAAAAGGCTGCCTATAAAAGACAGCCTTTTTCATAACTCTAAACAATTAATCTATTTTACAAATCGTAAAGTTTCCAAAGAATTTTGGGTTGATATAGTAATAAGATAGCTTCCCTGTGGAATAAATTTCACATTGATATGGAATGAATTTGCACCTTGGTGCAGCTCAACATTTTCGTTATATAAAACACTTCCTGTGATGGAGTATATTTTAATATTTGCTGATGATGAAATATCAGAAACAAGCTCTAAATTCAGATTGTCGCTTACAGGATTTGGATATGATTTTAATCCGCTTATAGTAATCTCGTTTACAATACTTAAAGCTGTTTTTTGTTCATCAATCATCTGATTTGTTGTTTCTACCATTGATGAGTAGTATTCACAAAGACAAGAATCAGAGATTTGAGCATTTCCACCATGATCTCCATGATTTCCATGTCCGCCTTGTCCACCATGATTTCCATGTCCGCCTTGTCCGCCATGATTTCCATGTCCGCCTTGTCCACCATGATTTCCATGTCCGCCTTGTCCACCGTGGTTTCCATAACCTCCATGTCCGAAAATTGTATCAGTAACAATTATTGTATCGCCAAAGTGCGTAAATATAGTATCGCCAGGTAAATGAACAATTGTATCTGTTGCATTTAGACCAACATGTCCATGCCAACCATGACTGAAAATTGTGTCTGATACTATTAAAGTATCACCGGAAGGACAGAAAATTGTATCGCCGGGTAGGTAAATTATAGAATCGCCAACATTATGACCGTGTCCTCCATGATTGCCATGTCCACCATGATTGCCGTGTCCGAAAATTGTATCAGTAACAATAATCGTATCGCCAAAATGCGTGAAAATTGTATCACCGGGCAAATAAATAATTGTATCGCTTACAACAATGATGGTATCTCCACAGCCGGGTCCACCAGGACCTCCGCCATTGCCGCCGTTACCGCCGCCACCGTTTCCTCCATGATTTCCGTGTCCACCGTGTCCACCGTTGATTTGTGCAAAGGTAATTGTTGCAGCAAAAATTAATCCTAGTAAAAAAAATGTTCTTTTCATATTCGTTTATTTTTTGTTTATAGCCTTAAGATGCAAGTTTAATAAATAGTTGCACTAATTTTTTATTTTAACTATTTTCTTTCTGTATTTTTGATTATTATATGTTTCTAATTCAACAATATAAATGCCAAATTCATAGGCATTTATGTCCAGATTATATGTTCTCGAATTAATAGATTCAGCACAAAATATTTCTACAGATTGTAGATCAAAAACTTTTACACTAAGTAAAAAAACTGAACTTTCTATGCGAATGAAATCCTTAGAAGGATTAGGAAATATATTAAATGAATAAAAATTACTCAGGTTTGTTTCTGTGTTTAGCAATATCTCATCTTGATAAATTCTAATATCAGGGACTATATAATTTTTGTTTTCTTCCGATAAATTAATTTGATGAATAATAGGAATATAATTAAAAACGTCTGTTTTTATACGATAGTTTCCTAATGGAATTTGCAAAAACTCAAAGTCCATAGATGTTTCCAAAAACCTAAAATCCAGTATCTCATTATTATCATTCAATAAATAAACTGTAACTGGAGGCAAATGGTTATATGTAAGCCAAATAGGCACTAAACTAAAATCAACTGAATCATGCCGAATTATTGTACCGGAGATTGAACCACTTCCATAAAACATTTCGTCATAAGAATTTAGTTCGATAGTAAAAGGTGGAATTGGCGATTGCATCGTAATTGAGTCTGCATTCTGCCATATTCCTGAATTTCCGACATAAGTAGGCAGATATTTTGGAAAATATGGGAAATTTATGTCAAATTGCGGTATTGCCTGAATGTAAAAATGATTGTAAAATATGTGAGGAATTTCAAATTCTCCATTAACAATTTCGTATTTTGAAATCCAGGTAAATGTTTTGGGTTTACATCTTTGATACAAATATATGATACCGACTTGCAAGTTTATACCATTATGTTTAACAGTACCTACTGCCGATTCAAATTCGCCAATAGGTAGAGTTTCACATATTTCTCCATTAAAATCATTATGATCAAAAATCTGTAAACAAATATCGTAGAGCCCTTTTTCAGGAAAATTGATAATTGGCATAAATTCAGTTGAAATTGTATCGAACTCAAATGACCAATAAACCGAGTCAGTAAAACCAAAGGATGTATTGATAAATCCGTATGAAAGATTATTGATTTTTTCCATTTGAAAATTTGGAATATGGACATGTTGCGGAATATGCTGATTACAAACTTCAAAGTCAAGATTTATTGTACCATGATACGCAGTACAAGTCTCGGTTTGGTTGTAATAATCTCCATTGCAGTTTGACCATGACTGAACATAAAATTTTGGAAAGTAGCCAAATGGAATGTTAAAAACTTTTGAATAATAGCCGGATTTATTTGTTTCTACTTTTTCCACATCTGCCATAGATAAAGAATAGATATAAACCTCGTGATGATTAATATCATTGCCGAAAGTGTCGGTAACAAATCCCTCAATTTTAAATTGGTATGCAAAAACTTTAAAAAATATTATAGTTAAAGCAAATATCAGAACAAATCTTTTCATAATTATATCAGAAATAATACCTTAAGCCTGTTTTTAAGCCAGATATGTTTGTTTTTAATTTATAATCGTCATTTTTATATAAGTTGAAAATTGATTGCTTAAAATAAGGTTCAACTAAAAAACTCCATTGAGTTGAAAACTTGTATTCGGCAAGACATGAGATATATAGCGACAATGAATAGCTTTGAAGTTCATTCTTTGTTTGAAGTTTTGTTGAATACAAATCGTCTTCGAAATAAACTTCGTATTTTTTATGCCTGATTAAAAACTCATTAATGATACCACTACTTAACGAGAAGTTAAGATTTCCGAAATTGAAATACCATGAAGCAATTAATGGAATTTGAAGATATTCTATTTTATTTATTGCATTTTTCGAATGATTTATAAAAACTGTATCATATTTTTCAACATAATTGGTATCAAAAGTATATGAATAGGAAGTGTCGTAAAATGTTTCCCAAATAGTATCGCCCATTGAAAACAATGAATCAATATTGATGAAATAAACTGAATCGACATTGCTATGGATATTTTCAAAAATATCTGCTACCAAAGATGTATCAATGTTCAGATTATCGTAGCTGAAGGAAAAATTATCATGAGATAATGAGTATGACAATCCGCTACTAAGCGACAGTTTCTTCCATATATTATAATTATATTTAAAACCAATATTCAAGCTATTTGCAGATTGAATAGCTTTTTCCCGAAATTTATATAAATCATTTGTTTCAGGAAACGATGCTCTATAGCTTTTAATACCGTAAGCCCAAATGATATCAATATTCGATTTTTCGATTTTATTTTTCTGTATTATTGAATTTCTAAAATCAAAATCAAAATTGTCGTAACAGTTTGCCCGCAAATCAGCTTTTTTATGTTCTATTTTTTTCATTTTTTCAATCTCATCTACAAATAGACTATCGTAGTAAAAAACTGTATCATGAATTGTTTGATAAGTAAAAACTGTATCGTATGTATAAATTGTATCGTAAACTATTATGGTATCAGGCTCAATCACAAATTGTTCATAGCCTATAAAAACACTCTTAATATTTGACGCATTTGAATTTATTACAAATAAAAAAATCATTAATATTAAAAAATAAAAATGATTAGCTTTTTGCATATCAGATTTCGTTTTTTTTTCAGAAAACATTGCAAACATAATCCGTATTTAAATCGCACTATTTGTTTCTAAATATTTGTTTTTGTTTCCTGATTGTATCAGTAATTCTAATGGTTTTTGTCTTATAAATAGTTTTTTTGACTGGAACTTTTATTGTATCGATAATCACATTATCGGGCAAAATATTTTCATTGATTGAGCCAATATTTGTGGAGTGTTCAGGTTTATCCTCTATTGTATGTATAATATCGTTTTCCGTATTGCTCACACTTGAATTTTCCGTAGATAAAATATTTTGGTTTTTTGTTTCAATAATATTTTTGTTTTCAGCATTTTTTACTGAGATACTACTATTTTCAATATCATTGGTATTCTCCAAGGAGAGGTAAGTTATTCCGATAGTTGCAACAGTTACGATGCTAAGAGTTGAAATAATATGAGTGCTTAAAAAGTTAATAAAAGTAGAACCAGCATTACTTACTGAACTTAAAAATGAATTTTGTAATTCAATGCCAGAATTAGATATTTCTGATTGGGCAGATTCTATACTTGAAGTTTTATTCCCATACGATTGCATTTTTTGCTTCAAATCCAACCAATTTTTCGTGGGTGTAGCTTGCAAGTTAGTATATGCTTTTTTTAATATTTCGTCTATATATTTAAAATTTTCATTCATAGCCAAAGGTGCAAATGCGTAAACTAATTTCCTTTTGTTTTTTTTCTTCCTTTCCATGCTTATATCAAATAACTTTTGTTGAAGTTGTTTTCTTGCACGTAAAAGCTTACTTTTCGATGTCGATTCTTTTATACCCAAAGTTTTTGCAATTTCCTTATGTTTATATCCTTCAATAACATAAAGATTAAAAACAGCTCTATATCCTTCGGGCAAGGTGTGAGCAATTTCGAGAATCTCTTTTGAGTCAAACTCGGCATCTAATATTGTTGACTTAATTTCTTCGCCGCAATATTCCGAATTGTCAAAACTTTTTGAATCAATATTTAATTCGTTGATTTTGTCAATGCTTACAACTTTATTTTCAATCTTTTTTGCCCTTAACCCCATAAGAACGGTGTTGATCATTATTCTTCGCATCCAACCAATAAAACTTCCTTCACCCGAATATTTATCTATTTTATTAAAAATAGTAATAAATCCTTCCTGTAAATAATCTTCTGCTTCCTGACGATTCGTGCAATAGCTCAAACAAATTCCAAACATAGTTGGAGAAAATTGTTCGTACAACAATCTTTGCGACTTCTCATCAGCAGCTCTACAGCCAGTAACTAATTGTTGATCAACAACCATATTTTTAATTATTCAAATTATAGATGCAAGATATAAAAATAGTTGCAATTAAATTTACAAATTCACATTTTCCTTGCCCTCAAGATTTCACGTTTACCTTTTGGTCCAGGAATTTTCTCTATTTGAAATCCTGCCGATTTTAAAGCTCGTTTTACAGAACCTTTGCAAGAATAAGTAGTCAAAATTCCATTCTTATTCATGTTATCGAACACTCTTTCGAAAATAGAGTTTGTCCAAAGTTCGGGTTGAACTTCCGGTGCAAAAGCATCGAAATAAAAAAGATCAATTTTTTCGGCAAACTCAAAATTCTCGAAATTTGCTATTATTTTTGTTAAACTAAAATTGTCAGAAATAGCTACGCTTTGGTTCCAAGCAACTTCATGTATTTTATTGAAAATTTGGTCGCATTCTTGACTTAACAATTTGCAATAGTTAAGTTGTTTAACCAATTCTTTTTTTAGAGGAAACAATTCAATTGCATGATAATCAATACTTTTCCCAAGTTTTTCAGCCTCAATAAATGTTAATAGGGTATTTAAACCTGTCCCAAAACCAAGCTCAAACACAGAAATTTCTTGCTTCTCTATCTCTAAAAAACCTGATTTTATGAAAACATGCATCGATTCTTGAATTGCACCAAAAGTTGAATGGTAGCTTTCATTATACTCAGGCAGAAAAATTGTATTTGAACCATCATCGCTGGTTATGATTTTATATTTATTCACAAAATTTGCAGAATTATTAATAAGATAAATGATTCACAAAGTAATTCCATTTTTCTAATATTTAAACCAGTACAACAAAATATTTTCCATAAGTTTCAAAATATCTAATTTGAAAAATTACTTTTGCAAGAATAATGAATTACACTGGAAAAATAGTTTGGATAACAGGAGCTTCGTCCGGAATTGGCGAGGCTTTAACATATTTATTTAGCAAAGAAAAAGCTAAAATAATAATTTCGGCACGCCGGGAAAACGAATTGGAAAGAGTAAAAAATAATTGTGCAGAAAATGCAGATAATATATTTATTGCAGCTTTCGATCTACTTGACACAAAAAATATTGATGAGCTTACAAATTCGTTAATAAAAAAGTTTGGGAGAATAGATTTGCTGATAAACAACGGTGGCATGAGCCAGAGATCGTATATTGAAGAAACACCTATCGAAAACGACCGAAAATTAATGGAAGTGAATTTTTTCTCTTCCATTACCCTCACTAAAAGCGTTTTACCTACTATGATAAAACAAAAAAGCGGGCATATTGTTGCAATTAGTAGCATAGTTGGGAAATTTGGATTTCCACTACGCTCGGCATATTCTGCATCGAAACATGCCCTTCATGGATTTTATGAAACTGCCAGGCTCGAACTAAAAAAGAAAAATATTAAAGTTACAATTGCGATACCTGGGCGTGTGCAAACAAATATCTCAAAAAATGCACTCTCGGGCAATGGGAAACCATATGGAAAAATGGACGGCGGTCAAAAACACGGAATTCCGGTGGAATTATGTGCACAACAAATAATTGATGCAATCAAAAAAAACAAAAAAGAAGTAAATATTGGAGGCAAAGAAGTTTTATTAGTTCATATACGAAGATTTTTCCCAGCCATATTTGAAAAAATTGCTTTGAAAGTTAAATCAACATAGAGAGTTATGAATTAGTAATTATGAATTACAAATTTCATTTCGATAGTTTTAAGGTGAATTATGATTCAAGAATATTACTTTGAAAATTTTAATTATTTATTGAAAGAATCTTTAAATTACAGAAGATTTTTCCCAATTTATAATTTCTAATATTTTTATCAAAATAAATAACAGCAAAAAGTAAAATGAAAATAATAAGTGGAATACAGCAAATTGGCATTGGAAACCCCGATGTTTATAAAACATGGAAATGGTATAGAAAAGCCTTCGGAATGGATATACCTATTTTTGACGAAGCTGCAACTGCCGGCCTAATGCTTCCATACACTGGAGGAGAGCCACAGGAAAGACATGCAGTTTTAGCTATGAATATAAATGGCGGTGGTGGATTTGAAATTTGGCAATACACAAAACGAAAAGCAGAAGCTCCTGATTTTGAAGTACAAACCGGAGATTTAGGAATTTATGTTGCAAAAATAAAAACCAGAAATATTTCTATTGCTTTTGAAAAATTTAGTCAACAAAAGCTCGAAATAATTGGCAAAATTGAAATCAATCCGGCAGGAGAACGAGTTTTTTATTTGCGGGATTTTCTAGGTAATATTTTTCAAATAGAAGAATCGAAAGATTGGTTTTCAAAATCGAAGCATTTCACAGGTGGTTGTTCAGGAGCAATTATTGGAGTTTCAGATATCGAAAAAGCTAAAAAATTGTATGTCGATATTTTAGAATACGACAATATTATTTACGACGAGATTGGAGTGTTTCCTGACTTTGCAAATTTGCCAGGTGGAAACAAAAAATTTCGGCGCATTTTATTAAGCCATAGCAAAAAACGACAAGGCGCATTTAGCGAATTGTTGGGTGCAACAAGCATAGAACTTATTCAAGCAATAGATTACGAAGCCCGAAAAATCTTTGAAAATAGATTTTGGGGAGATTTAGGATTCATACATTTATGTTTCGATGTAAATGGGATTGAGGATATTAAAAAAGAATGTGCCTCGAAGGGATTTGAATTCACAGTCGATTCGAGCAACAGTTTTGATATGGGCGAGGCTGCCGGACAGTTTTCCTACATAGAAGATCCGGATGGCACTTTGATAGAATTCGTTGAAACCCATAAAATCCCTATCCTGAAAAAATTGGGCTGGTATTTAAATTTAAGAAAAAGAAACCCTGAAAAAGCTCTGCCAAAATGGATGCTTAGAACTCTTGCTTTTGGGAGAGTGAAGGATTAGTGATTTTTTATTGATTATTTGCAATTTCGTTATTACAGGCTAATGAACTCAACTCTAAAAAACAATTATTGTAATAGTATTACTGAATTTTCCCGCTCAAAATCTTCAATTGTAAAAATTGGACAAAAAGAAATTGGCGGAGATAATCCTGTCAGTGTTCAGTCGATGACAAACACAAATACTATGGATACAGAAGCGACAGTTCAGCAAACTATAAAAATATTTAATGAAGGTGCCGATTTCGTTAGAATCACTGCTCAAGGAGTGAAAGAAGCTGATAATTTGGCAATTATTAAATCTGAACTACGCAAAAAAGGATACACAAATCCTTTGATTGCCGATATTCATTTTAATCCGAAAGCAGCATTAGTTGCTGCAAAAAATGTCGATAAAGTCAGGATAAATCCTGGAAATTATGTTGATAAGAAAAACTTTAAAAAATTAGATTTTACAGACGATGAATATAAACTTGAAATAGAAAAAATTCATCAAAACCTATTGCCATTACTGAAAGTTTGCAAAGAAAATAATACAGCCATTCGCATTGGGACAAATCATGGCTCTTTATCCGACAGGATTTTAAGCAAATATGGCGACACCCCAAAAGGAATGGTAGAATCTACGATGGAATTTTTACGAATTTGTCGGGACACGGATTTTCATAATATCGTGATTTCAATGAAAGCCAGCAACACACAAATTATGGTTCAGGCGAATCGTTTGTTAGTGAGCCAAATGCAAGCAGAAGGAATGAATTATCCGCTCCATCTTGGAGTTACAGAAGCTGGCGAAGGCGAAGATGGTAGGATAAAATCTGCCATCGGAATTGGAACTTTACTTAACGATGGAATAGGTGCTACTATAAGAATATCGCTCACCGAAGACCCTGAAAGAGAAATTCCGGTTGCGAAAAAATTGCGAGATAATTTTCAAAATTTAAAAAATCACGAATCCATAAAACCAATTTCGAAAATAGCATACAATCCCTACGAATATCAAAAAAGATTAAGTAGAAATATTGAGAATATCGGCAATAAAAACGTGCCAGTTGTGCTTGCCGATTTTAGTTCAATAAAAATCGAACAATCGGATTTTCAAAAAATTGGATATTTTTTTGATAAAAATAGAAACCAATGGACAAAAAATGATTTTGCTGCTGAATATGTTTTTATTGATATAAATAAGGTAGGTTTTACGCTCCCTGAAAATTTGAAAATCATCTGTTCGTATAAACATTGGCTTTCTTCCTTTGAAAAAAATGAAAATTATTTTCCGATTTACGATTTAGATGAATTTACCAAGGCAAAAATAAAATCTGCAAAAATAAATTTTGTCAAACTTAAATATTCCGATTTTTCAGAAATAGTATTTGAGGATTTCTCAAAGGATAAAACAAGTGTTTTTATTCTCCAAACGACTAACACGAATGGCATTGCCGACCAACGCGCTTTTTTCAATGAATTAAAAATAAGAGACATCCCAATTCCGGTAATAATTAATCGCTCTTATTCAGAGAATTCTTTCGAATCGCTATTGCTGAAAAGTTCGGCTGACATAGGTGCACTATTTATTGACGGATTTGGAGATGGAATTTTCATTCAAAACAAAATTGAAGAAAACTCTGATACCAATCCTGAAAAAATTAATTCATTTTCCTTTGGAATATTGCAAGCTTGCCGAGTCAGAACTACAAAAACAGAATACATTTCTTGCCCTTCTTGCGGGCGTACACTTTTTGATTTACAAACTGCTACTGCAAAAATTCGCAATAAAGCAGGGCATCTTAAAGGCTTAAAAATTGGAGTGATGGGCTGCATTGTGAACGGACCAGGCGAAATGGCCGATGCAGACTACGGATACGTTGGTACCCAAAAAGGCAAAATATCTTTGTATAAAGAGCATATGGTTGTGAAAAAAAATATTCCTGAAGAAAATGCAGTTGAAGAACTCATTGCATTGATAAAAGAAAATGGCGATTGGAAAGAATGCTAACAGTTATAAATTTTCAAATTAATTTACACGAGTTTATTTCTGCTGATATATTTATAATTATAAGAAATTATTTTTCCATTTTTTTGAAATTGGAAAGTTTATTCTAAAGGGGGGCTTCTATAAATAGTAAATTTCAAGGCGTAAGAAATTTCAAAACCGTAGTTTACTAATGTAAATGAGGATTTTGAAATTTTGAAACAACGAAGAAATTTGCATTTTTAGAAGTCCCTTAAAGAACAAATATCAAATTTCCTTTTCAACAGATTTTTCAGATTTACCATTGTCAAAATTCAAATAAGGAAAAATCATAGGAGCTAAAGACGAAATTGGTTCATAAAGAAAAGATTTTTCTTTCAATTCGGGTTTAATAATTTTTGAATCTTTATCGAATTTGTTGAAAATAGCAATTATTATACTGATAAAAAAAGCAAATTTCGCAACACCAAAAATCAATCCTGCAATTCTATTGAAAAAACCCAGAGATACGGCACTAACCAATCTGTCAATAGCCTTAGCAATAAGATGAACCACAAATACAATCAAAATAAAAGTAATTCCAAACGAAATTATACTCATATATTCCGAATGAAAATTGAAGGTATTTGTCAAAATTCCTTTGGTCAATGAAGAAAAAATCGAGGCCCCATATACTCCAATTAGTAATGCAGCCAAACTTGCAGCTTCAATAATTAAACCTTTTTTTATCCCTTTATATGCGCCCCATAGCAAGGGTACAAGAATAATTATGTCGATATAGCTAAAGCTAAAGTTATCCATAGTTAAAGTTTTTACAAAAAGTTACAAAAATAATTTAAAATTTACACTTTGATTATTAAAATTGAAATAAAAGAAAATTATTTGTATAAAGTATTTTGTAACTATTCACTAATAATATTGATTTTGTTTCAAGAGTTTTAACTACCGATTTGAATCTTACTAATAGGAATCCTTTTATTATTTAGAATTTTACATCCTTTGGTCGTTGTTTAGAAATACACTTGCCAGATTATGCCACCACAGTTTTAGGTACATGTAGCACTCCGGATGACGATTACAGGACTCCAGGAAACAATTTGCCTGGGGAATAAATGTAGGTTCATACTTTGATTATACAATTGAGTCAGGATGTCCTATCAATGTAAATGATGTGGTTGATTCAACAGTAAATGTTCTTGAAATGAACCTCGGGCATCTCAAATTTATTGATTGGGTAGAAAGCAATGGTGCAAATTTTGCAGATTGGTATAAACCAAAAACAGGATACAGAGCTTGTTCTCACTTTTACATTGAACAGCATTCAAGTTTCACTCCAAATGTTTGTGCACATTACCTAAATCCAGCAATTTATCCATATTTGCCAAATTTAGCTCCATAATTCAACAAGTCAAATTTTAGAAAAAAGGAAAGAGATAAAAATCCCTTTCCTTTTTTTTGCCTAATTCTTGCTAATACATAAATTCTAACATTTTCCAGTATATTTTTATTAAAACAGACAATTTTCTGTAAAGATGGAAATCAAAAAAAATATAAATGGACAGAACTGAGTTTCATTTAAAATTGAAAACAAAATTTGAAATGATGAAATTTTCACACTTCAAAAAGCATTTTTTTTTAATAAAAATTTTGTTTCCGACTTTTATATATATATTTACATTTAAAAAAATAATGCAAAATTTTCATGATTGAATCAATTATAAATATAAGTAATTGTACTGATACTTAATGATGTATAAAATATTTGAATAAAAATAAACTTAATAAATATATTTAATAAAACTAAAAAAATGGCAGAATTTAATTTTAAACAAGCAGTTTATGCAGGAATGATTGCAATTGCAGGTGTTGATGATGATGTTTCAAAAAATGAAATTAAAAATGTTGATAGAGTTTTCAAATTAGACTATAATCTAACAAAAAAAGAAAAAAAGGAAGTTTTGGAACTTTGGGAATCTAACAAAGGCAACTTCACACAAATAGTTATAGACGAACTGAAAACATTTTCGGAGCAAGACCAGAAAGATGCTTTCACCAGAGCCAAAAGATTTATTAACTTTACTAAAAATCAGTATAATAGAAGCAAAGAAGCTGTAGAAAAAGGTATTGATCCGAAACGAGAAGAAATTTACCAATACCTCGAAAGAGCAGAAGAAATAAAAGTTGGTTTAGGACTAATATAAATTCAAGCTGCTGAGCTTCGATAACAATGGTTTCGATTTGGAGACATATTTTCAAACCATCTTGTTGATAGTTTGACGCATCAATAATATAAAACTTAAAAATAATGCTATCTTAACCTGAATAATTCATAAATATTTCTACCACAAGCTCAAACTGCACATCATCTTTGACCGTCCTCAATTTTTATTCCATCAAAATAGCTCGCTATTACTCAAAAATAAAAATCTGTGGTAGTTCAAATCTGATACACATTTTAACCTTTCGTTACGAAAATTTATGAATTATTCAGGTTAAAAAAGATAGGCAAAAAATAATTTTATCTCAGTTTTTCCTGAAGCACATTTTTTTTTGAGTTGTTCTTTTCTGTTCAACTTATTTTTTGTGTTTCAGGTTTTTATTTATTTAAATGAAAATAGAAGTATTAATATTTGGATATTTAGCAGTCGTTTTTTCTTTATTAGAGGCTTATCTGACCTTAAACAAAATTTGGAAAAGAAAACACGAAAGAGTTGTTGCAGATAGTATTTCTATTCTTGGGAAATTTATTGGAATAATTCCGGTGGTTTTTTTGCTATTTTATTTCTTTTCTAATGCCGATGTTCCGGGATTTCTTAACCGATTGATAGTATTTATTTTATTACTATTTCATGTAATAATAGGTACAGGCTGGTGGGTAACCGGCGAAAGAACTAAAGGAATCTGGAAATTGGTGAAACGCTCGTTGAAAATTGAACGCAAAGAAGTTACCGTTTTAGCAAAATCTTTTTTCAGGCCTTCCGGAGCCGAAAAAATTCTGAACATTTTAGGGCAAACAGCCATGATAGACGGAGTTTTAGATAAAAAAGAGGCTGAGTTTATTCAGAGTTTTGCAGCAGAGTGGAATATTGATTTTTCAATAGACCAAATAGAAATCGATTATCACGAAAGTGTAGGCAACCATTATGTTAATCTCCGACATAGTATGGAGAACTATCTATCTATATCTCCACCCAAATCGCAAGTTTCACAGCTTGCAGACGTACTGAAACTACTGGTAAATGTTGACAATAATGTTAGCGAAGAAGAGCAATTAATTCTTGATGAGTTGAATGGTTTGATAGCAAATTATGTTAACGATGATTTAACTTGTTGTAGATATTTTGTTGCAATAGTACCACAAAACAACAAACAAGAAGAAGAAATTCCAAATTTACTATCCGACCAGATTTTTACTAAAAAGCAAGTAGCCGGTGGATATGCTTTCCTTAGCGAGGCATTTTTTTCTCAACAATATGCCGAAATTGTAGTTGAGCAATACAGGGCAATCAATTTATTTTCTGTTGTTATTCAGCCCGAAGACAAGAAATTTTTCAAACAGTAAATAAACTGTTTTTCAATTAATCTAAACTACCGAAAACCTTTTTAAGAATATCATTAACTCGAGCGAGCGGATCTTCTCTAATATCTTTTTCTTCTTCAGCAACTTTTAAAAAAAGGCCATCAAGTCCCTTTCGTGTAACATGTTCGCTTAAATCTGTGTTCACAGGAGTTAATCCTATCAATTGTCCTGCAAAAGTTTCTGCAACGCTATTATAGGCAACTGTCAAACTTTCCCACGATTCGTTTGTTGAAATACCAGCCACGAGAGCTTTGTCCAAAGAATTATCTATTTTTGGCTGAAAAAGATCTTTAAGTTCATAATATGTAGTTCCCCGCAAATAATGAGTTGCAGCAGTATCGTTACTATGCAAAATCTCAATTGCGTCAACAATCGTCATTGAAGTTATTGCACCTACAAAAATTGGAGTAGCTTCTTTTGCAGCATCCTCAGCTGCACGATTCATTCGAACTATTACATCTTCAATCAAATCGGAAATTCCGAGTGCAACTAAAAGTGCATCGTCTTTATATTCATAAATAATTTCAGCTTCAGGTGGTAGCAAAATTTTTATTATTTCGTCTTTATAATATCCATCCACTGCCGAAACTGTTGCAACTGAAGTATCGGTTCCTACTATTAATGCCGATTTCAAACCTTCGGCAATTTCTTCTTCTGTGAGTAAACTTTCTAATTGCTCGCAAGAAATCAAAAAAACCGAGAATACAAGTATTAATATATTGTTAATTATTTTCATCACATCTTATTATTAGTTTTTGCAAAATTACAAAACTTGGACAAACAAAATGAATTTTATGTCTGAACATTAAAACAACTTCAAATTTCTTGAAATAACGAAAAAGCCGCTCAAAAAATATTTGAACGGCTTTTAAATTTTGATTTAATCTACTTCATTCTAAAAGTCTAAAATATGTATCCCAATAGTAAAAGGATATAATTCTGGACCTTTGTCGGATTCGAACATTGGAGTGATATTGTAATTTGCAAATAATTGAACATTATCATAACCAATTCTTGCAGTTACTCCATATCTAAAACTGCTTAAATTGTAATCGGTTTTTTCTTTTAAGTCATATTCTCCATCACCGATTTCATATTCGTAATGCGAATTGGAGTGAAGTTTAAGTCCTCCAATCACACCAACTGAAATTGATAGTTTTTCCTGCTTTTTGCCAACCGGTGCTTGAAATTCCATCAACAATGGAGCTGTCAAATAGGTTGTATTTAGTTTGTTTTTTTGATACTCAATGCCTTCGTCTCTCCACTCGGTTGAACCATTTTCATCGTACCCGAGTGCAACAAAATTGTTTTCAAATCTATAATTGTTCCACTCAAAACCAAGACCTGTAACAAATCCAAAGTTTTCTTTAATAACAGGAAAATCGAACTCTAATAGGTTCAAATTGAAACCCCATGATTTGCTCAAACTACTGGCGTGAAGTTCATCATTACTAACAAGTTCATTGTTGCTGTTCAAATAATTATTAAGACCAAATTCAAATCCAGCCCAATGCGCATCAAATTCTGAATCATCTTTATCTTTCTTTTTTTCTATCATTTCATCAATGTCATAATCATACTCCTCGAGTGTGTCAACTACAACATCGCTATCTCCATCAGGGTTTTCAATTATTAAAATTTTTTTTGTTCCTAATTTAATCTTTGTTGTATCGGCTTCCTGGGCTAATAATCCGATTGTCAAAAAAACTGCTACTGTTAATACTAATACTTTTTTCATTTTTACTAAATTTTTAATTAAACTTTTAAATATTTGTTTCAAATTTGCCAGTATGACGATTTGATATTTTTATTTGTTACAGCAAAAGAAAAATTTATTTAAAGATTTAACGAATGAGTAAAAAACAAAAAATAATAATTGGAGTTACAGGCGCTAGCGGATCAATTTATGCGAAGCAATTAATTGAAAAAATATATGTAATAAAAAATCAATTAGCTGAAGTTAATATTGTCTTCACAGATAATGCAAAATTAGTTTGGAATTACGAAATTGGGAAGGAGGCATTTACAAAAATTCCTTACAAAATTTATAATATAAACGATTTCTTCGCTCCCTTTGCCAGCGGTTCGGCAAAATTTGATTGTATGATAGTTTGCCCATGCTCGATGGGAACTCTTGGAAAAATTGCAAACTGCATTAGCGATAATCTCATTGTGCGAGCCGCAGACGTAATGCTCAAAGAAAGGCGGAAACTAATTTTAGTAACAAGAGATAGTCCACTAAATTTAATTCATATAAATAATATGAAAATAATTACCGAAGCAGGTGGAATAATCTGTCCTGCCAGCCCTTCGTTTTATAGCAAACCTCAAAATATTGAACAGCTCATAAATTCTGTAGTAGAACGCATTATTGATTTAGTTGGCTTAGAAAATGAGCACTATAGGTGGGGGAATGATATTGAGAATTGATGATTGAAAATTTATATTTTTAATTATCAATTAAAATCCATCAATCAAAAATTTGAAGTACTTTTGTGTTTTGAATATTTTATAAACATTAAATTTAAAAATTATGAAAAAGCAGTTTTCATCATTACTAATAGTAGTTATTATTGGAGTAATTCTTCTAATTTTTTTCGGAAGCAGTATGTTTTATACGCTTCAACCGGGCGACCGAGCAATTATTTTTAGGCAGTTCACTACCGGATTAGACAAAGAAAATATTTTTGAACCTGGATTTCATGTAATCGCCCCATGGAACGACCTCCACATTTACAATGTAAAAGAGCAAAAAAGTGAAGAAACTATGGATGTTCTTGACAGAAGTGGACTTTCTGTAAATATTGACATTTCCGTTCGTTTTAATCCTATTTATGAAAAAATTGGTTTTCTACACGAGGTTTTTGGAAAAAATTATATTAACCAATTAGTTATTCCCGAAGTAAGATCTTCGGTAAGACAAGTAGCAGGAAGATATACCGCAGAAGAAATTTATTCAACAAAACGTTCTTTGGTTGAAAAAGCAATTATTGAAGAAACAACAATAATTTTAGAAAAAAACTTCATTCAGATGCGTGCTATGCTAATTCGTTCCATTGGACTACCGAACGAAATTAAAAATGCAATTGAAAGTAAATTGAAGCAAGAGCAAGAAGCCTTGGCATATAAATTCCGCTTAGATAAAGAAAAAAGTGAAGCAGAGCGTAAAAAAATTGAAGCGGAAGGTATATCCAACTATAATTTAATTATCAGTCAGAGTTTAACAACCAACATATTGAAACAAAGAGGAATAGAAGCAACCATTGAACTTGCTAAATCGAATAATACGAAAGTTGTTGTGGTTGGTGCCGGTAAAGATGGGCTACCTCTAATTTTGGGAAATAACTAAAATTGAAAATAGGTTCTTGAATATTTCTATTTCCACATTATAAAAGAAAAAAAGCACTCTAAAAATATTGGAGTGCTTTTTTTGTTTCCATAATTTTTTGCTTGGAATCATGAAAAAAGTATTATTTATTATTAATCCAATTTCTGGAATTGGGAAACATGGAAAAATTGCAAATTTGATTCCAAAAATTCTCGACAACAAGAATTTCTCTTACGAAATTAAATATACAGAAAATGAAGGACATGCAACGGAAATTGCAAAAGAAGCATCTGCAAATTTCGATATAATAACAGCAGTAGGAGGAGATGGATTAGTAAATGAAATAAGTAATTCTCTTATAAATACTAACATAAAATTTGCAATAATTCCTGCCGGTTCGGGCAATGGTTTTGCTCGTCATCTCAAAATTCCATGCACGGCTGCAAAAGCAATTCAATTAATCAACAAACAAAATATTCGAAAAATCGACACAGCCCATATCAACGATAAAACGTTTGTAAACGTTGCCGGAATTGGTTTTGATGCACATATTGCTCACAATTTTTCAAAATCGAAAAAACGAGGATTTTTATCTTATATAAAAATTATTTTTCAAGAATTTTACAAATATAAAGCCCAACAGTTCACCTTAGTAATTGATGGCGAAAAAATCAATGAAAAGGCATTTTCTATAAGTTTTTGCAATTCATCGCAATTTGGAAATAATGCCTTTATTGCTCCTCAAGCCAAAATTGACGATGGTTTTTTGAATGTTGCAATAATAAAAAAATTTCCTGCGATAGCAGCCCCACTACTTGCAGTAAGACTTTTCAACAAAACCATTCAGAAATCTAAATACTACAAATCAATTACAGCAAAAGAGATAAGAATCATCCAAGAATCGCAAGTTGTATCACATATTGATGGGGAAGCAATTCATCTTCCACAAGAGATAAAAATTAAAATCAATCCTCTTTCTCTAAATGTAATTTGTTAGCTCACAATAAGTTTTTTGCACTATTTTCTCACTGAAAATTAAAGGTTTTATTAAATATCAAAACTAATTTTTTGTACATTTGCAAGCTTTAATTTTACATGTATGAAAAACTTAAAAATCGCACTTGCATCTGATCATGCAGGCTTCAATACAAAAAAAACACTAATAGATTTTCTTGAAAAAGAAGATTATTTTGTAAAAGATTTTGGAGCATTTTCCGATGAGAGTGTCGATTATCCCGACTTTGCTCACCCTTTATCAATAGCAGTTGAAAACACCGAGTTTGATATTGGAATAACTTTATGTGGAAGCGGAAATGGAATAAGTATGACCGCAAACAAACATCAGGGGATACGTTCGGCGCTATGTTGGTGTGTAGAAATTACAAGATTGGCTAGACAACATAACGATGCAAATATTTGTTCGATACCAGCTCGTTTTGTCAATGAATCTGAGGCTATTGAAATTGTTAAAGAATTTTTAGCAACTGAATTCGAAAAAGGCAGACATGTCAAACGAATTAATAAAATTCCTTTAAAATAGAAAAGTAAATATTTACAAATCAGATATTTTAATCTCTTTTATGAATAAAAAATCTGAAAACAAAATTGCAGAAATTGATGAGTAGTACCTCAAAGTTATTTCAAAAAGAATCGGAAAAGGTTGCATTCGACCTAAAACACAGAAATACCATCAGGTTCAATATGTCGAAATATAATGCAGCTGTTGCCAAAGGAAAATCAAGATATTCGAACCTTGAGTTAGCAAAACAAAGAGCATCGGCAATAAAAGAAAATGTTCTCCAAAATCTTGATAAATATTTAATACAATTTGAAGAGAATATTTCGAAGAGAGGAGCAAAAGTAATCTATGCAAAAGACAATGATGAAGCAATTTCCGAAATTTTATCGATACTAAATTCGCATGAAACTAAATTAGTTGTAAAAAGCAAATCGATGACTACAGAAGAAATTGATTTCAATAAAAATCTCGAAGACAATAATATTGAATCAGTGGAAACAGATCTTGGAGAATATATTGTGCAGGTAGCTGGCGAGAAACCATATCATATAGTAACTCCGGCAATGCACAAATCAAAAGAAGACGTAGATGAACTTTTTAATAAAAATTTCGATACACCAAAAAATAGCACACCCGAATATTTAACAAATTGGGTGAGAGAAAAACTACGAGAAAAGTATATTAATGCCGATGCAGGAATTACCGGAGCAAATTTTCTAATTGCAGATATTGGAGCAGTGGCTTTGACCGAAAATGAAGGAAATGGCTTGATGTCAACTTCATTTCCGAAAATTCAAATAGCTATTGCAGGAATCGAAAAAATAATTCCATCGTACAAAGATTTAGATTTATTTTTGCCACTACTTGCAGTTCATGGAACTGGACAAAAAATTACTGCCTATAATTCAATTTTTACAGGCCCGAAACAAGAAGGCGAAAATGACGGGCCACAAGAAATGTATGTAATATTACTTGACAATGGCAGATCGAAACTTTTTGACAAAAAAGAGCAACACAAGGCGCTAAAGTGTATTAGATGTGGCGCTTGCCTAAATGCTTGCCCTGTTTATAAAAACATAGGAGGATATACCTACGAATCGACTTACAGCGGACCAATAGGTTCAGTGATTACGCCGCATTTAAAAGATCAGAAAGAATATAAACATTTGAGTTTTGCTTCTTCACTCTGTGGAAAATGCACTGAAGTTTGCCCGGTAAAAATTGACATTCACAAACTACTATTATACAATAGACGCGATGCTGTTGAAAATGGATATTCCGTATTTGCAGAAAAAATAGGAATGATTGGATACAAAAAAGCAATGCTGAATAGAAACACTTTAGATGCCGGTGGAGAATTTGTCAAAAATAAATTTTCGTTCGTGGGGAAAAATGCCTGGGGAAAAATGCGTGAAATACCTCGAATGAAAAAATCATTTTCGAAACAATATATCGAAAATCATTCTTAATGAAAATAGCAGTAAATACACGTCTTTTATTGAAAGACAAACTCGAGGGAATTGGTTGGTTTTCGTATGAAGTCCTTAAAAGAATAACGACTCAACACCCCGAGCATGAATTTATTTTCTTGTTTGACAGGCCTTATTCTGAGGAATTTATTTTCTCTTCAAATATTACACCTATTGTAATTTCTCCACCCACCCGACATCCAATATTGTGGTACATTTGGTTTGAGCTAATGCTTCCCAGAGTTTTGAAAAAACATAAACCAGATTTGTTTTTTTCGCCAGACGGATACATTTCGCTTTCATCCGGTATAAAAACTGTTACTGCAATACATGACATAAATTTTGAACATAATCCTCAAGATCTACCATTTCTTATTAGCAAATATTATAGAAAATATTTTAGAAAATATGCACAAAAAGCTCATAGAATTATTACTGTTTCAGAATTTTCGAAAAAAGACATTTCTGAAACATACTTGATTCCGGCATCAAAAATAGATGTTTGTTATAATGGTGCAAATTCTGTTTACAAAGAATTAAGTGAAAAAATAACTACTGAAATAAAATCAGAATTTACCGAAAAGGAAAACTATTTTATTTTTATTGGAGCATTGCATCCCCGAAAAAATGTTGAGCGTTTGTTATTGTCATTCGATATGTTCAAACAAAAAACCTCTTCAAATATGAAATTGGTGATTGTTGGTGAAAAAATGTTTAAAAACAAACAGATTCATCATACATTCAACAATATGGAATTCAAAAATGAAGTAATATTTACCGGACGTTTATCGGCAGAAAAACTCAGCTTCATGCTTGGGTCTGCGTTTGCATTAGTTTTTGTTCCGTATTTCGAAGGCTTTGGAATTCCAATAGTTGAAGCTTTCAATTGTGGAGTTCCAGTAATTACATCAAATGTTACTTCAATGCCTGAGGTTGGAGGAAATGCTGCTATGCTGGTAGATCCATATTCAGTTGAATCAATTTGTGAAAGAATGATTATACTTTATGAAAATGAGGATTTTAGAAAAGATTTAATACAAAAAGGGAATTTAAGAAAACTACAATTTAGCTGGGATAAAACTGCCGAGAATGTGTGGGCAAGTTTAATGAATTAGCAATCACAATTATCAAAAAAACATGAATTTAATGAATATTGAAAAAGTTATTAAACTCAAAACAGTAGAAGGAGTAAAATATCTTTACAAACAAGAACTTACAATTGACGATTTTCAAACGCAAGCTACAAGAAAAGATTTCGAAGGAGATTTTACAATAACCGTTTTTGGATTTTTAAAATTTTCAAGAAAATCGCCGGAAGATACAGCAAACGAAATTGGGGAATATTTGAAAACCGAATTGCCTGAAATATTAAGTTTTAATGTAGTGAAAGGATTCCTTAATATAACAATTGACAGTTCGTATTGGATTTCATTGTTTAACGAAATTTTGAAACTTAAAAAATTTGGATTCAAAAAAATTAAAGACCTTTCGTCATCAATAATGATAGAATTTTCATCACCAAACACTAATAAACCTCTTCATCTTGGTCATGTTAGAAACAATATGTTGGGAAATTCAATTTCAGAAATTCTGAAAGCTTCAGGAAAAAATGTAACAAAAGTGAATTTGGTCAACGATAGAGGAATTCACATTTGCAAATCGATGCTTGCATGGCAAAAATGGAGCAATAACGAAACTCCTGAAACAAATTGTAAAAAAGGAGATCATTTGGTAGGCGACTATTATGTAAAATTTAACGACGAGTATAAAAAACAAACCAAAGCTCTTTTAGCTCAAGGGATGAAAGAAGAAGAGGCAAAAAATTCTGCACCAATTTTGCTCGAAGCAAAAGAAACTTTACGAAAATGGGAAGCTAAAGATGAAGAAACCATAAATTTATGGAAGAAAATGAACGAATGGGTTTACGATGGTTTCAATAAAACATACAAAAAACTAGGGATAAAATTTGATAAAACCTATTACGAATCAAAAACTTATGAATTAGGGAAATCCTTAATTTTCAAAGCATTAGAAAAAGGAATTTTACTAAAAAAAGAAGACGGTTCTGTTTGGGCAGATTTATCGGAATTTGGTTTAGACCAAAAGTTATTATTACGTTCCGATGGGACTTCGGTCTATATTACCCAAGATATTGGTACTGCTCACCAACGTTTTAGCTCATTTAGTATTGACAAGCATTTCTATGTTGTTGGAAACGAGCAGAACTATCATTTTCAAGTATTAAAATTGATATTGAAGCAACTTGGGTTTGATTGGGCTGAAAATATCGAACATTTGTCGTATGGAATGGTTGAATTACCTTCAGGAAAAATGAAATCGCGCGAAGGAACTGTAGTTGATGCTGATGATTTGATGGAAGAAATGAAAGAAACTGCTACAAATACTTCTGTTGAATTGGGGAAATTAGAAAATTTCAACGAATTTGAGAAGAAAAAAATAATTGAATCTATTGCAATTGGAGCGCTAAAATATTTTATTTTAAAGGTCGATCCCAAAAAGAACATGACTTTCAATCCAAAAGAATCAATTGATTTTAATGGAAATACAGGACCTTTTATTCAATATACATATGTCAGAATTCAATCGGTTTTAGACAAAGCAAAAAGCATGGAATTTGATTTTCCGAAAGAAACAAACATCAAAACAAAAATTAATTCTAAAGAAATAGAACTAATAAAATTATTATCGAAAACTCCTAGCATAATTAACGACTCGGCACAAAGTTTAAATCCTGCAATTATTGCAAATTTTTGCTATAATCTTGCAAAAGAATATAATCAGTTCTATCACGAATTCCCTATTATTAGCGAAATTGACGATAACATTCGCAATTTCCGATTGAATATTTCATTAAAAATTGCAAAAAGCATTAAAAATCTGATGGGATTGTTGGGAATTGATGTACCACAAAGAATGTAGATTCATTTATTTCTATTTCAGAAAGCAATGTAGTTTTTTTTCAAGAAAACGAAATGTTTATAAAAAAAGAAACAGTGCCGAGGGCACTGTTTCAAGTGGTTTTAGCCAACCAAATAATTAAAACTATGAAATCTACAATTATAAAATCTCTACAATTTTATAAAACTACCGCTTCAAAGACAGATCGGCATTATAAATGGTTGCATATTTTTTATTTTTTAACAAATTTTTGAGAACATTTTTTTTTGTTTTTCAATGATTTATTTTTCAATGATTTATTTATCAATGGTTTATTTATCAATGGTTTATTTATCAATGGTTTAACTAGCTTTTTTTATCATAAAATAGAAAGTACTTCCTTCGCCTTCAACGCTTTTTACCCAAATTTTACCTTCATTTTTTTCAATAAACTCCTTACAAATTATCAAACCTAAGCCTGTCCCCTCTTCTTTTTTGGTGCCTCTTGTCGAAAAGCTTTCATCAATTCTAAAAAGTCTGTCAATATTGCTGGCTTTAATTCCAATACCATTATCTGTTATCTGAACCTCTACAAAATCGTTCATTTCATATATTTGTATTTCGATCTGACCTTTAATGTTTGTAAATTTTATAGCATTCGATAAAAGATTTCGCAATACCGTTTCAATCATATTTTTATCTGCAAAAACCGATATTGGCTTATAAATTTTTGAAATAATATTTATTTCTTTTTCTGTGGCATTCTGACTTAACAGCAACAAAACGTCTTCAAGGATTTTGTTGATTTCAAAATTTTTCGGTCTATAAGCAATATTATCAGTTTGAGTCCTCGACCATTCCAATAAATTTGAAAGTAAATTGTAAGTTTCTCTGCTACTTTGATGAATAAAAGTTGCCATTCTTTTCAATTCATCCATATCATATTGGTCTATTTCCGTAGCTAAAAGTTCCGAAAAGCCAATAATAGAATTGAATGGACTTTTCAAATCGTGAGCAATTATAGAGAAAAACTTATCCTTAGTAGCATTTAGTTCAATGTATTTCAATCTTTGTGAACTTATTTCACTATTTTGAGAGACAATTTGAGTCTGACGAAATTTAAGTTCACTATTTTTCTCCTCAATTTCATTTTTTTGAATATTGAGTAAATTGTACGCCTTTTTTCTATTTTTTAATTGTTTCATTAATACAAACGAAAAAAATGCAATTAATAAGGAGACAAAAAAGAATCCATAAATGGCCATTTTTTGACGATATACTTTAACCCTTTCAATTTCAGCTTCTCTTTTTAATATTTCTATTTCCTTAATTCGTTTTTCTTTTTCGTGCTTAGATTCAATTTTGGCAATTTTGGAAGATGTATTCTCAATAAAACTACTATCTTTCAACTCCTTATATTTGTCCAAATATAAGTATGCCTCGTCCATATTTTGTTTACTTGCCGCCAAAATTGCAAAATGCAAAAAGTTTTCTTCAACATATTGTAAAGCCTTTACTTCCTCTGCCAACTCTAAACTTTCGTCGAGATATTTTTTTGCTAACTTAGGTTCGTTCAAGCAAATATAATTTTTGCCAATATTGCTAAGAGTATTTGCAATTGAATACTTGTTCTTAAATTCTCTTTTAAGTTTTAAGGAATTAAGAAAATAATGCAAACTTCTTTCAAAGGAATCTAACTCAATATAAACTATACCAATGTTATTTAAAGTTAGTGCCATGTTTTTTTCACAGTTTAGTTCCTTTTCAATTTCAAGAGCTTCTATGTGACATTCTAATGATTTAACCAAAGAGTCTTTTTCATAATATATTATTCCAAGATTATTGATACAGAACAAATAAGCATTCCTATTTCCAATTTCTTTCCATATAGCAGTAGATTTTTCAATATATGAAATTGCTTCATCGTAATTATTTAATTTCATGTAGATTAGACCCAGATTATTATAGGAGTAACCGATTGCCATTCTATTTCCTTTGATTTCCCTTACAGAAAGTGCTTTATGATGATTATCTAAAGCTTCTGCAAATTGTCCTGTTTTATTATACAAATTACCGAGATTATTATAAATATTATCTGTTTCTAATTCGTTACCACTAAGGATAAAAGCCTCTAAAGATTTTTTGTAATAAAATTCTGCACTGTCGTATTGGTTAAGATAATAAAAAGCTATTCCAATATCGTAGAGTGGATCGCCAGTCCGCATCAAATCGTTTAATTCATTAGCAATCTTGACAGCTTGTTTAGAATACTTTATGCACTCTTTAGGTGAAGATTCTTTTAGAATAGAAGAAAGAGTATTTAACAATCTAATTTTTTCTATACCTTCAACATTTGGCAATAGATTTTCTAAACTATCAATTTTGGCTTGTTTTCCATAAAACTGAAAAACAATCAAACAAAAAATTATTATGAAAAATAATGATTTATTCATACAAAAAAAAGGCAAAGACTTAAAATATGTTAAATATATAATGCAAAATTAAGAAAATATAGCATAAACTATAGATTTAATTACATAGGCTTGGCTTATAAAATAAACACAAAAAATTCAATTTATGAATGTATCCACAATATTTTATAAAAAATATCCCATTTGAATAAATAAATAATAATAACACAGAAAAACATTTAATTCTTATCTTTGTAAAATTTTAAACAATATTTTATCTTACTGAATATCTGACTTTTACAATCTTTTCACAGCAAAGATAAAATTCATTTTTTGAACAGACTAAAAAATTGATTATGACTTCAGTTAATAAATTAGAAGAAACTGCCAACCAGATAAGACGCGACATTTTAAGGATGGTTCATGCTCAAAATTCCGGTCATCCGGGAGGCTCTCTTGGTTGTGCCGACTTTCTTACAACACTATACTTCAGTATTTTAAAACATAATCCAAATAATTTTACTATTAATGGAGATTCAGAAGATTTATTTTTTCTTTCAAATGGACATATCTCGCCGGCTTGGTATAGTGTATTGGCACGCTGCGGATATTTCGACACAAACGAATTAAGCACTTTCAGAAAAATAAATTCCAGATTGCAAGGACATCCCTCAACGGCCGAAAATTTGCCAGGAATAAGAATTGCTTCAGGTTCGCTCGGACAAGGTTTGTCTGTAGCAATTGGCGCAGCTTTAGCAAAAAAGTTAAACAATGACAACAATTTAGTTTACTCACTACATGGCGATGGCGAATTACAGGAAGGTCAGATTTGGGAAGCAGCAATGTACGCAGCGGCAAACAAAGTTGATAATTTGATTGCTGTAATTGATTATAACCAAAAACAAATTGATGGAAGCCTCGATTCTGTAGTTAGTTTAGGAGATTTGTCGGCAAAATGGAAAGCATTTGGTTGGAGGGTTTTAGAGATGGATGGAAATAATATTGAAGATATTTTAGAAACAATCCAAAAAGCAAAAGATATAACAAAAAAATCGCTCCCGATAGTGATAATCATGAAAACAGAAATGGGTATGGGTGTAGATTTCATGATGGGAACTCATAAATGGCATGGTGTTGCACCTAATGACGAACAACTTAAAAAAGCTTTAAGTCAATTACCTGAAACTTTAGGAGACTATTAATTAATGGGCAACGGCTCAAAGTTTTCAAATATTTGATAATAAAACAAATAACATAAGAATTTCGGACTAGCATCATGTCAAATATAAAATAGCAGTTAATTCGAAGTAATTTTTCTGTTTTGCAAAATGAGAAAATATAAGCATATTCATAACTACATGAATTTTTTTATCCTGAATCAAAACTGGGAAAGAACAAAATTTGGACTGTAAATTTATGCCTGACATGGCACTATTACCAAAAACTAATATATGCAGATAAAAACATCAGAATTTGTTATTAGCAATACAAATGTACGCCTTTGTCCTGAAAGTTCGTTCCCTGAATATGCCTTCATTGGAAGATCGAATGTTGGTAAATCTTCCTTAATAAATATGCTGGTTGGCAAAAAAAAACTGGCTAAAACCTCAGGAAGTCCGGGGAAAACACAGCTAATTAATCATTTCATAATAAACAAAAATTGGTATTTGGTAGATTTGCCCGGTTATGGATATGCAAAAGTCTCGAAAACCAAAAGATTCGAATTTGGGAAAACTATAAAAAATTACATTTTAAAAAGAGAGAATCTGACCTGTCTTTTTCTGCTGATTGATTCAAGGCACAATCCATTAAAACTTGATTTAGAATTTATTGAATGGCTGGGCTTAAAACAAATTCCTTTTGCAATTGTTTTCACAAAAATCGATAAACTCACTAAATCTCAGTCGGAAACCAATCTTGATTTATATAAAACAGAACTACTGAAAATGTGGGAAGAATTACCTGAGATTTTCATAAGTTCGGCAACAACAAAAATCGGAAAATCGGATATTTTAATATATATTGATCGAATTAATAAAGAATTGAGTTAATGTTTTTCTTACCCAATTTTCATATATCTGACGATTAATTCTAATTGTGAGTTAAGAATAAAATCTTTTGAGTTTCCTTAATATGTAGCACTTTTGTCTTTTACAAAAATAGTTTTGATATCATTTTGCAGAACATTTACATCGATATAAACCAGCAGAATAAAAATTTAATTGTCAAAATATTTGAAACTTCGGAACAATATTTTATAAAAAATTAAAGAATTTATATTTTTGCTTCAAATTAAAAATAAGAATATGTCATCGAATAAATTATCGGAAATTGAATTAATGAAAGGGCAACTACGCCCACCTATAAAGCTTTTTGCTGGTAGTGCATCAATAGAAATTGCAGAAAATATTGCGAAAAGTTTTGGCACAAAACTTGGCAAGGTTGATATTTTACGCTTTAGTGATGGTGAATTTCAACCATTTTTCGAAGAAACTGTTCGTGGTGCTCATGTATTCATTATTCAATCGACTATACCACCGACCGACAATTTATTTGAACTTTTGCTGATGATTGACGCTGCAAAAAGAGCTTCGGCTTACAAAATTGCAGCAGTTATTCCTTATTTTGGTTTTGCACGACAAGACAGAAAAGACAAAGCAAGATGTTCTATTGGATCCAAACTGGTTTCAAATTTGCTTGAAGCTGCAGGTATTTCCCGTATAATTACTTTAGATTTGCATGCAGACCAGATTCAAGGTTATTTTGAAGTACCAATCGATCATTTGTACGGATCGTCAATTTTTGTTCCATATATTAGATCGCTCAAGTTAGACGATCTGGTTATTGCAGCACCAGATATGGGAGGTGCAAAACGTTCAAATGTTTACGCAAAATTCTTGAAAACTCCTTTGGTTTTTACTCACAAATCGAGAGAAGAAAATCATAAAATCGGGGAGATGACAGTAGTCGGAAATGTAAAAAATAAAAATGTTATTATTATTGATGACATGATAGATACGGCAAGCACTGTGTGTAAAGCTTCTGAAATTATGACAAAAAAAGGCGCCAAAAGTGTTAGAGTAATTGCTTCTCATGCTGTTCTTTCTGGCAATGCTTATGAAAATATTAATAATTCTTCCTTGACAGAAGTTATAGTTACCGATTCAATTAAGCTAAAAAAACAATCTTCAAAAATTAAGATTATTTCTATTGCCAATATTTTTGCTTCAGTAATAAATAATGTAATAGATCATAAATCTATTAGTAATATTTTTATTGCTTCGGAAAACAATCAGGATTAGATTAGAATTAGGTTTCAATTTTTTTTGCTCAACAAATAATCTTCCGATATTCCAAACATGAGAAGCGAGTAAAAAAATGTAAAAAATGTAATTCCGGCTTGAGTTTCAAGAGTATCTTCATTTAAAAATGAAACTAAAACGATTAAAATAAAAATTAGGAAGAAATAATTTCTGTATTTTTTTTCAATAATTATAGGATAAATAATTGCAAACATTATCCATAAAAAACCTAACAGTCCGAAAGCTATAAAAAAAGTAACAAACTGATTATGAGCTCTTCTTCTGTACTTTTTTTGCAAAATAGAATTTGATTTTTCGTACTGAATATCGAAAGAATTCTGGACATCGCCAGTTCCCACTCCAATCAAAAAATTATTTTTGATGATTACGATTCCAACTTTCAAATATTCTAATCGTTGGGTTACCGAATGACCACTCGGATTTCCACCATTAATATAATAATCAAATTCCCAGATCACCTGATAAATTCGTGGATAAATGCTGAACTTATTTTTAAAAATATGATTTGCGTAACCATTTTCAATCATTGATATATCAGATTTGCTCAATTTACTAATTCCTGTTGAATCTTTTCGCAATCCAAGCGAAGATAAATATCTGATTAAAGTGTATTTAATTTCTTGATTCTTCTTATCTAATCCGTCAAATTTATATTCGCTTTTTTGATTCCATTCCTTACCCAATTCTTTATTGCAAATATAGAGTTCTACAAAATTTCCATTTTCTATTTGATTACTTTTATAATTATGAGAATATAAATTTCCATTAGCAGTTCGTTTTTCAAGTTTCTTAGTATCAATTTCCTCAATTTCATAAAAGCTGACTATACAATTTCTTAGATAAACACCGGCAAATGTTATTAAAAAAACAACAATTGCAACTGCAAAAAATTTGGCAAACATCAATTTTCTGTAGCTAATCCAAACACAAAAAAGTATGGTTCCTAAAATAAAAACTATTGCAATTCCGGTTAAAGATTGAAGAAGAAATAGAAAAACAAAAAGCCAGATAGATATTATTGAATATAAAATCTTCTCAAACAGTGAAATTTTCGACCTATCGAAAAACAAAAAATACCACAAAGAAAAAATTGACATATTTACAAGCAGTGCAAATCTTATATGTGAAATAAATAATGAGATATCCCGAATATCATTAATTTCAACATCTATCAGACCAAACAATGCAGCGCTACTAATAAAAGCACTTATCGTTACAGAACTTATCAAAAACAGAAATAGAATCTTTAGTTTCTTGCTATCAAGATTTTCTGAAGTGCCTATTACCAAAGGTAAAATTAAGAGTGGAAGTTTTATTCTAATATCGTTTATTGCATATTTCAAATCGGTAGAATATATCAATCCAACAATATGTAAAATAAATATTGAAATAATTAATAGTACACCTTTTCGATTTTTTAATACCTGAATTTTATTTCTAAAATTAGCTTCCCACAACCAATTTATCATTAAAATAAATTGAGAAATGCTCATCAAAAACAAGGAAGTAGGCAAAGCTATTGAAAGTAGAACTAAACCAAAGAAATATATATTTTTATGATTAACTTGTTGAATAATGCTCATTAATTTAAATAATTGTGCAAAAATATAAAAGTCTTTCAATAATTTTTGCACATATCAACAATAATAAATTGACAAAAATTTCACAAACAAACTTTAAGCTTCTACACAAAGTATTTCCAACAAAATCGTCAAAATATATTATTTTTGAGCCACAAAAAAAATTATCATTTCTATGTAAAAAATACTCATTCTGACAATAATAAATATGAGATATTGTTACATTAATTCTTAAAATAATTGTATATTTGAAATTATCGTAATTTGAATTTTAATTAAATAATGGAGGTAAATATGAAAGATTTTTATGCTGATAAATTTTATTCTTACACAGGTCCTAATTATTATATTGATAAACCTTCAATGGTTTTTAATCTATACCTTGATCCTGAAGGTCCTTCAGTCGAATTTTATAAAGACCGTATTCTAGAAAAATTTCCGGAATTAGAAGAAAATTATCCCGACAGAGTTGCAGATTTATTCGCAATGGCCATTATGCTTGTTAGTAAAATGGGGATGAATTTATATATTGACAAATACAACATTAGCAGGGACGAAGACGAATGGATAATTGCATTTGAAAATCTCGACGAATATCTTTCGAAGGATATAATTTTCGTAGTTCAAGACTGGTTTAGAGCTATGAACGAAAATAATGAAGAATACGATTTTGATGCCGAATTTCTTCAATTAAAAGACGAGTTTGACAAGACTGTTTTAGGTGGACCTACAATCTATTCCTTAATTGAAGGAGGGATAAAAAGAGGGATAAACGTACATTTTCTTTATGAAGAAAATCAGTTTCAATGGGGCTATGGCAAAAAGCAGCTACGAGGTCGCTCAACAATTTTCCATACCGATGGAATAAAAGATACAGAATTTACCTCCTATAAAGATATGGTTGGCGAGTGGTTAGAACAATTTGGTTTTCCTACTCCAAAAGGATTAAATTGTTTTGAAGTTGAAGAAGCCATTGAAGTTGCAGAAGAGTTAGCTTATCCTGTTGTTGTAAAACCGGTTGCCGGACACAAAGGACAAGGAGTAACTACTGGTGTTAGCTCACCCGAAGAAGTAAAAAAAGCCTTTCAAAACATCCTCAATTTGGCAGAAGAAGAAGGTATTACTTTCGAAGGAACTTTAGTACAACAACAAATTTATGGCTACGACCACAGAATTTTGTGTATTGGAGGAAAATATGCAGCTACTCTAAAACGAATTCCGGCATTTATAGTTGGAAATGGGACAGATACCATAAAAGAATTAATTAGAGTTGAAAACGAAAAAGAAGTAAGAATTGATAATGCACGTTCGCCATTAGCAAAAATTCATATCGACGACGATTTAATAGATTATCTTACAATTCAAAATAAAACCATAGACACTATTCCCGAAGAAGGAGAAGAAATTGTTCTCCGCCGAGTTGCAAATATCTCGGCTGGCGGCGTTTCCATTAACGTAACAGATGAGATTAACCAGAAAAATATTGAGATGGTTGAAAATATCGCAAAATACCTGAATGTTACTGCATTAGGAATTGATGTTCTCGCAGCAGACATTACAAAACCATGGACTGATGGCGATTTTGGGATCATTGAAATTAATGCAGGGCCAGGCGTTTTTATGCACTTAGCTCCTGCTGAAGGCGGAACTATTGACGTTCCCGGAATAATTATGGAGCATCATTTTGGCAAAGAAGAAGGCGGAGGAAGAATACCAATTGTTGCTGGTAACAATATATCTGATGAATTAATCAACAAAATATATACAAAACTTACCGATTTTAAAGCCGATATAGAATTAGCAAGCCTAAGAAAAGATGGCATTTATTTTAACAATACTTTCGTAAATATGAGCGTAAGGCACGACGAAAATGTTAAAATGATTATGCGAAATCCTTTGCTCGATTTTGCAGTTCTAAATCACTCAAAAGAAAATATTCACGATTTTGGAATTTGGCATCAAGGTCTTGATGTAGCAATTCTCAATCACGCAAATTATGCCGAATATATTTTGATGAGAGATTTGTTGCCTGGAGGTATTCTAATTGAAATTAAAAATACTTCTGCAGAAGAAGAAATTGTGAAGATTGAATTAATTCTTTCTAAAGATTTGCATGAATTACGAAGGATTGAACTTAATGAAGATGACGATATCGATCATGCCATTTTTACAGTTCTTGTTCCTTATTTAGAGGAATTAGTTCATAAATACGATTGAGATAAATGAATTGGAAATTAGAAATTGGAATATAAAGTTATGATTCTCGTAATTATCGAATTCATAATTCATAATTCATAATTTATTTTAAAAACAATGATGAAATTAATTAAACAAGCAGAAATATACTCCCCTGAGCCTATTGGAAAAAAAGATGTTCTAATAGGTGGTGGAAAAATCTTAGCGATAGAAGATGAAATTAACCTACCTGAAAACCTGAAATTTGAAACTATAAATGCAGAAGGTTTAAAAATGATTCCCGGCTTAATTGATGCCCATGTTCATATTGCCGGAGCAGGTGGCGAAGGAGGTCCCGCCACAAGAACACCAGAACTACAATTAAGCCAATTAATAGATGGAGGAATTACTACAGTGATTGGCTGCCTTGGCACTGATGGTTTTACACGAAATCAGGAAAGTGTTCTTATGAAAGTAAAATCGCTACGAGCCGAAGGTGTTTCATCGTGGATGTATGCCGGTGCATACCAAGTCCCAACTCCAACATTAACCGGAGATGTTGGCAGAGATATTTCACTGATAGAAGAAATAATCGGAGTAGGAGAAGTTGCAATTTCCGACCATAGAACATCATTTCCATCCACAGATGAATTAATCAGATTGGTTGAACATGCAAGAGTTGGCGGTATGCTTGGCGGAAAAGCCGGAATAATAAATATACATATGGGCGATGCCAAAAATCCATTTCAGCCAATCCATGATGCTGTTGCAAAAAGCGAACTAAAATACAAACAATTCCTTCCAACACATTGCAACCGAAACGATTATATTTTTGAAGATGCAAAAGAATATGGGAAAAAAGGATATATCGACATCACCGCAAGTTCATACCCATATTTCCCCGAATACGAAATAAAACCATCGAAAGCAATTGTACAATTTCTCGAAGCAGGCGTGCCGCTGGAGCATATCACTATGACTTCCGATGCAAATGGCTCGCTTCCAGATTTCGACGAAAACGGCAATCTCGTAAAACTCGAAATGGGACAACCACGCTCGGTTTTCGATGAAATAATCGACACAATTACTGAAGAAAAACTACCTATTGAAAAAGCTATAAAAGTAGCAACGTCCAATGTTGCCGATATTCTTAAACTAAAGCAAAAAGGAAGAATTTTAGTGGGCAAAGATGCCGACCTTGTGATGCTCGATTCTAAAAATCGAATTTACCATATGATTGCAAATGGAAATATTATGGTGAAAAATGCTAAGGCTTTGAGGAAGGGGGCGTATGAGTAGATTACCAAAATATTTGTAGCTGATAGTATAGTGAGAGGGTGGCTTTAAGCCACCCTCTCACTTTTTGGGCAAATTTATCATAGCTCTCAAATTCATCAAAAATAGATATATATAGACCATGAGTTTAGTTCCGCCTGAATTTTGTCTATTGTACCAAACTTCATAAACTTTCAACTAATATTTTGGCATAAATTCCAGAATTGAAATTATTTTTAATATTTCGTATATATTTCATTTTAATCGAAAGTGTTAATAATATTACTATTTTTGATTTTAATGTAAAGTTGAGTTTTTAAAATTTAGTATAACAATATTTAAGTTTTACATATAAGAGAGGAGGTATATAAAATGTCGCTAAACAATATTATTAACCCAATAAAAACGCACAAAAAAGGAAAAAAACCACTCATCTTAGCTCATCGCGGCTTGGTTACAAAATTTCAGGAAAACACAATGTCTGCTGTAAAAGCTGCCATGGAAAGTGAAAAATGTAACGGTTGCGAATTCGATGTTTTTCTTACAAAAGATAACAAGGTGGTTCTATTTCATGACGAAAATCTGAAACGAGTAACAGGAGTGAACAGAAGCATTTACGAAATGACCTGGAAGGAACTACAAAACCTTTGTGTTCAGAAAAGTATAGAGGTAGATGGAGGATTGAGGCAATACGAAAAGGAAGAAAAAATTCCGCTCCTATCAGATGTATTGGAAGAAATAAAAGGAAAAGATTTTTTTGTCGATATTGAGATTAAAGCCTACCGACCTCAGTGGTCTCAAAGAAAAACAGGAAGCGAAGTGGCCAAAATTATCCAGGCAACAGGAACTGAAAATCAGGTAGTATGTTCTTCATTTGATTTTTTTATGTTACATAATTTAGAAAGAGAACACAAATCAATATTCTCAGGCTTTGCCTACGATGATGACATGCCTCTTAGCCACAAATGGATTAATTTTATTATGGAGCGAAATCTAATCGGGCGTTTTGTTAACTCGAATTTGGCTGTAGTTGAACATACTCTTATTGATGAAGACACTATATCTAAATACCACAAAAAGAATATGAATATTGGCACATATACGCTTTTTCCTCTTACTCCTCCGGGCAATGAGAATGAAAAATATGATTACTATGCTAATGAAGTAAAAAGATTGACAAGGCTAAGTGTTGATTGGATAGAGACAGATAATCCACATTTAGTATATGACTTGATTCACAGCGAAATGTAATTTTTCTTGAATAAAAGAATTCATCAATTACAATATATGAAAACAGAGAAAAATTCCTTGATAAGCGAAGTTTCCAAACTTCGCTTTTTAAATATCCCGATTATTGACAATCAATTATTGAACAAAACGTTTCATCTCGTTTCTATATTTCGAAGCACTTTTTCCTGTAAATTCTTTAAACAATTTATTGAAGTGTGAGAAATTGTTGAAACCGCACTCAAAACAAATATCGGTAATGCTACTTGAACTTTCCGATAGAAGTTTGGTAGCATGAACCACACGATATTCGTTAACCAGTTTTGTAAAAGTTTTCCCTGTCGATTTTTTAAAATACCTGCAAAAAGCTGGAACGGTCATGCTTGCCTCATCAGCAATCTCTGCCAATGGAATTTGTTTTTCGAAATTTTGATTGATATACCTGAAAATAATATCAATTTTTGCACTATCCTGAGGTGAGGTTTCAAAAGCGAAACCATCTGCATTTAACAATGTATAATCTTCGGCAGAAGCCAATTCGTGCAATATCTGCAAAAGCAACAATAACCTGTCAAAACCTTCACAACTCAATAAATTCTGAATCTTCGATCCAATCTCTTTTAAGGTCTCGGATTTATACATCACTCCTCTTTTTGCACGCTCAAACAATAATGAAATAGCTTTCATTTCAGGCAAATTCAAGAATGACAGCCCAAGAAAATCAGGTTTAAACTGCACTATAGTTTCTGAACCTTTCGATGTCAAACGGTCGCTAAAACCATGATGTGGCAGATTTGCACCCAGCAAAAGCAAACGGCTGCTATTGAAATAGGAAAGATGATTACCTATATGTACTTTTCCTTTTCCTTTATAAATAAACACTAATTCTATCTCAGGATGAAAATGCCAATATGCCTGATTCACAACAATTTGCTCGGAGTGTTTCTTCACTAATACAGAGCTTCCAAACTCAGGACTGACTTTCTCATATGATGGTTTCATTTTTATCATAATATAGAATTTTAACCATCAAAAGTACAACAAAAGAAATTATTAAAATATACTGAATTAACAGATATATATACAATATTAACCGTAAATAAAATAATGGCAAATATAAGTGTTAATTAAACATACTTATTGGACAAATCTGTTGTTGTTTTGAGGCATGAACTACCCATACATTTGTCCCGATTTTTTAGTATTAATTTAAAATAAAAAAATATGAAAAATTATGTAAAAAAAAGTTTAGCATTAGTGTTAATGTTTGTAACATTGGTTTCATTCTCAAATAAAAAAGGTTCAGTTTCGAACAAAAAAATCAATAATCCTACAAACTTAAGTTTTGAGAATGTAGCTGAAGGTTCAACATTGCAGATTAAAGATAAGGATAAGTATATCATTTACAAAGAAATAATAGAAATATCCGGCAAGTATTCAAAAAATTTCGATATGTCGAATTTGCCGGATGCAGAATACTTTGTAGAACTCCATATGCAAGACAAAATCGTAATTCTTCCTTTTTCAGTGAAAGCAACTGTTGCAACACTCAGAAAAGCTGAATCCCGTGAAATATTTAAACCCATGGTAAGTGTTCAAGGCGATTCAGTAATAATTTCGAGGAAATTGATGGAGGAAGAAAATTTGAAAATTGAAGTATATTACGAGGGATACGATTTAGCTTATAGTGAAAAAATAAGAGACACAAAAAACCTAAGAAGAATATACGATTTTACCGGTAGTCAGAAAGGGAATTATTTAATAGTTTTCACATCGAAAGGTAGAATATTCACAAATAATATTAGCATTTAGAATAAATATCTTGCAGAAATAAGATTAAAAATTCTATGATAATGTTTCATAGAACTTTTTTTGCTTAAAACAACAAATGTCCTCTGATAGACGAAGTTTCCGAGTTTCACTTTTTTTTCTTCTGACAAATTTTTGTGAATAATATATGCCAAACAAACTACAATATCTCCTCCAATTTTATCCATTCATTTTGTCGCACCACCGGAGCTTTTGAATTGCGGAAATACTATTATTACAAAGATTTTGCTACTTCATAGTCGGAAACAATTCATATTCCTCTCATTTATAGAATTTAAAAATTGGGGATTGTTTCAATGAGAAAAATAGGATGATAAATACTCATCATCATCAACCAAAAGTCAAACCTATGCAAAAATCCAGTATGGACGACATCTTAGTAGCCCGTCATTTATGGCGTGGCTGTAGAATTATGAAAAAAAAGTTTTTGCGGGATTATTGATTTTTTCCAAAAATCATGACAAAACGGTCGAATTAAATATTCAGAAAAAGTTCGAGCCACATATGCCCGGCATTTTAATGGACTCGAAAATATACTCGACAAACCAGTCTTGAGAAAGTTTATACTATCGAACGATTTAGAATTAAAAAGCCTAAGCGAAAATGTTGTAGCTATGCCTACCGTTCAGTTTCTTTCGTAGATTCTGATAATTATTTGGCGAAAAACCATATTATTTTTGGTTTTAAATATTTCACTATGAATACCTATATTCTTAGTCTAACTTTCGTTTTGTTTGCAATTACAAATCTTTTTTCTCAGGAACCACAGTTTGAGTGGACTGCGAGTTTTGGTGGAAATGGTTAGGACTATGGAAATTCTATTGAAGTTGATGAGGCTGGAAATATCTACACAATTGGATATTTTGAAGATACTATTGATTTTGATCCCGGTAATGGAGTATATAATCTAAATTCAAATGGTGGGTATGATATTTTTATTTCAAAAATGGATCATTCTGGGAATTTTGTTTGGGCAAAAACTTTTGGCGGCAGCAATGATGATAAAGGGAACTCTATAGCTATTGATGTTACCGGGAATATATATATCACAGGAAATTTCAAAAATACAGTTGACTTTGACCCAAGAAGTGGAATATCCAACTTAATTTCAAATGGTGGTAATGATATCTTTATAATGAAATTAGATTCTTCAGGAAATTTTGTTTATGCAAAAAATATTGGGGGAAGTTATGATGATTCAGGTTTTTCATTGGCACTCGATACCTCTGCAAATGTTTATATCACCGGTAGTTTCACAGACATTACTGATTTTGATTCAGGAATTGGAGTTTTCAATCTGACTTCAAATGGAAATGAAGATATATTCATAACGAAATAGGATAGTTCAGGCAATTTCATTTGGGCAAAAAGCATGGGAGGAGTAGGCAAAGATAATGGTCAATCTATTGCTATTTATGTTATTGGAAATGTTTATTTTGCAGGATTTTTTTTTTAACTGTTGATTTTGACTCAGGCTCAGGAGAGTTTAATCTTAGTTCAAGCGGAAGCGATGATGCTTTTATTAGCAAGTATAATTCATATGGGGATTTTATTTTTGCAAAAAAAATGGGAGGAATTGAATCTGATTATGTTTTTTCTATAGCACTTGATCCTGCCGGATATGTTTATACTATTGGTGATTTTTCTGGAACATCTGATTTCAATCCGGATACTGCGGTTTATTATCTCACTTCTAATGGTAGTAATGATATTTTTATTTCTAAGCTTGATGATTTAGGCAATTTTGTTTGGGCAATAACCACAGTTTATACAATATTTTTACATCGAAGAAAATGGACAAAAGAGCATGTACAGATAGATAGTTTATTTATTTACAAACCTACACTTAAATCTAAGATCAAAAGATGAAATTCACAAATAAAAAGATAATAGAATTCCATTTCAGTAGGTTATCTCAAAATGAATTGGATGACATATTTTTCTTAATGAACTACCTAAAATAATTGATCAAATTGTTCCGTCAGGCACTTCAATTTTTAGATATCGAAAACATAATCATTTTATTGAAAGATTTTTTTGAAAAGATATATCATAAAGGACAGGTCTGCAAAATATTAGAAAATTCGGATGAGCAATTGTTCCATTCTCAGCAAAGTTTTACTGTTTAATAACAACATCTGAAATTGATAATGGTCTTATAAGAAGTATTTATGAAACTAATCCATATCTAAAAACAACATTGAAGGAATTGAATTCTATATAGTATGAAAGTGGATGACAAAAAGCACGAATCTGGATTTACCTTTCTATTATTTTTGTACAAGCAACAGGCGAAAAGTAAATTTATTTATAAAAAATCGATAAGGGATACTTTGCCATCCAAATTAAATATTCAGAAAATGTTCGTGCAACCGATGCCAGGTATTTAAACAGACTCGAAGATATTTTAGATAAACCCTAAAAAGATTTTAGTCTCGAACGATTTAGAGCTTAAAATATTAAACTCGGATGTATTAACAATACCAGCAGTTCAATTTTTGACATAGCCATAAATACAATATCTCTAAAGTAGATAATACATAACAGATTCAAAACAAAAAAGCCTGACTATAAATAGTCAGGCTTTTTTAAAAAGTCGGCAACGACCTACTCTCCCACAAACGCAGTACCATCGGCGCGAATGGGCTTAACTTCTCTGTTCGGAATGGTAAGAGGTGGTTCCCCATTGCAATAGTCACCTTAAGATCTTTATACGATACTTTATCGTATATTCAATATTTTTAACATGTTGAAAACTCAAATTTTAAATAAAAGCTATAAGATTTATGAAAGCTTACGGGTAATTAGTATTGCTTGGCTTTGACATTACTGTCTTTACACCTGCAACCTATCAACGTCATCGTCTTTAACGACCCTTAAAGGAAATCTCATCTTGAAGCGAGCTTCGTACTTAGATGCTTTCAGTACTTATCTCTTCCAAACGTAGCTACTCTGCGATGCAGCTGGCACCACAACAGATACACTAGAGGTTTGTCCAACTCGGTCCTCTCGTACTAGAGTCAGGTCTTCTCAAATTTCCAACGCCCACAACAGATAGGGACCGAACTGTCTCACGACGTTCTGAACCCAGCTCGCGTGCCACTTTAATGGGCGAACAGCCCAACCCTTGGGACCTTCTCCAGCCCCAGGATGTGACGAGCCGACA